>Ga0315912_10000864_pt1 | contig 43980 bp, 29 predicted proteins | sample VfabasoilMG_FD_204469 | JGI IMG/M metagenome (GOLD analysis project Ga0315912, IMG submission 204469) | Garden soil microbial communities collected in Santa Monica, California, United States - V. faba soil | ecosystem: Environmental > Terrestrial > Soil > Garden | place: USA: California... | reverse complement strand
ATCAGACATTTTATCAAGCATTCTTTCTTTTATGAGATTTACGGACGCCCCGTTTGGCTGCTGGCCTTTTAGGATGCGCAATACATTGTATTGCTGGCGTGTTATGCCGAAGCCTTTGGCTTTGTTGCTGAAAAGGTTAACCAAAAACCCACTGGTGTACAGCAGATTAATGACTGCCTTTTGCCTTTCGCTCTTGAATTTTTTCTGTTGAATTTCGTCTTCTAACCTCACCTTTGAATGACTTTAAGCATTCAAATTAGAAGTTTTAACTTCCAACTCCCAACCGTGGAAAGAATTATTTGGTATTGATGTAATTTAAAAACTCTCTTTTCACATTTTCATCCCTGAACTTACCAGAAAAATAAGCTGTTCCGGTTTTGCTGTTCGTATCGCCCACCCCCCGGGAGGCTACGCACATATGGTTAGCATCTATCACAACGGCCACATGGCTTGTTTTTAGCACTTTTTCTATTTCTTTTCCTATTTGCACTGTCAGTCTCTCCTGCACCTGTGGCCGCTTGGAATAATATTGAACGATCCGATTGATCTTGGAAAGGCCGATCACCTTGCCGGAAGAAAAATACCCCACATGAGCCTTACCATAAATAGGCACAAAATGGTGCTCGCAGTGGGAGTAAAAAGTGATTTCCTTTTCTACCAGCATTTGGTCGTACTTGTATTTGTTTTCAAAAAGTCTGGCGGTGGGTTGATTATTTGGATTGAGACCGCTAAAAACTTCCTTCACATACATTTTAGCAACCCTTCGTGGCGTGCCTTGCAGGCTGTCGTCTGTCAGGTCAAGGCCCAAGATCTGCATAATCTCCCGGAAGTGTCCTTCAATTTTATTCATCTTCTCCTCGTCATCCATCGCGAAGGCATCAGGCCGCAAGGGCGTTTCCCAGGAAGAAATTCCGTGGTCATCGCCCAAGTCATCCTCCGCTTGTTTACGAAGGATATTCAACGAAATTTCTTTCTGTCTCATAGAGTTTGATTTTAAGGTCGAGGGAATTGTCTATTAATGGGCGTAAGATTCTCCAGATTACAATAACTATATTTTCAGCCGTTGGGTTCAGGTTTTTGAAAAAAGAAATGTCCAGGTTCAGGTTTTTATGGTCGAAGCGCTGGGTAACATTTTCTTTTATAATGTCGCTAAGTTCTTTCATATCATATACATAACCTGTTTCCCGGTGGGGCACTCCGATTAGCGTCACTACCAATTCGTAATTGTGGCCGTGATAATTAGGGAGGCTACACTTTCCAAAAACTTCCAGGTTTTTTTCCTCGCTCCAGGCAGCATTGAACAACCGGTGGGCTGCATTAAAATGTTCTTTTCTGGAAACGGAAACTTTCATTGCGGGTTAGTTAGTAGAAAATAAGTTAAATGTTAAAGGATTAAAATTGTTGTTAGATTTTCTACCAACTTATATTAACTAATTACTTTTATAAAAATTCATCGCCTCCGGAATCCAACCCTGTAAATCTTTTATGCGCGTCTCATGCGATGGGTGCGTTGATATGAATTCTGGTGGTTGCTGGCCTCCACTTCCAACGGCCATACGCTCCCAAAACTTGGGCGCACCATTGGGATCGTACCCGGCCATCGCCATAAAAATTAGTCCCATGTGGTCAGCTTCCGATTCATGCTTGCGAGAAAACTTAAGCATACCGAGATTAGGTCCCATACCCACGGCCTGCATGAATATTTGTTGTGTTTGTGTAGGGTTTTGACCCATTGCTGTGCCTAAAACATTTAGGCCCGTTTGAGCTACCATCTGCTCACTCATGCGCTCTGCGCCATGGTTGGCGATAGCGTGTGCAACTTCGTGGCCCATCACCACGGCCACACCATTTTCATCAGCGCAAATGGGCATAATGGCCGTGTAGAATGCAACTTTGCCTCCAGGCATGCACCAGGCGTTTACTGTTTTGTTATCCTCGATTAAATTAAACTCCCATGCGAAACCAGCCAGGTCAGCAGAGCGACCTTGCTTTGCCATATAGCTTTCAACCGCTTTTTGAATGCGGGTGCCCACTCGCTTTATCATGTCCACCTGTTGCTGGTCGGTGGATAATCTATTTTCCTTTAGAACTTTGGCATACTCTACACTGGACATACCGATGATTTCTTGTGATGACACCAGGTTCAATTGTTTGCGACCGGTTACGGCTACTGAAGCACAGGCATAGCATAGAATTGCTATGGCGATGGAAAAAAGTAATCGTTTCATGGTTCTGTATTGATTTTAGACTTAAATATAATCGAATTCGGTTAGCTTTGCGGCTGTAAAAAAAAACGGCTTTATGAAGATTTTTTGCGTGGGAAGAAATTACGTTGCCCACATTACTGAACTGAACAATGAGCGGCCAGATGAACCTGTAATTTTCTCCAAGCCCGATACTGCCCTTCTCCGAAACAACGCGCCATTTTATTACCCTGAGTTTTCGAAGGATGTTCACCATGAAGTGGAACTGGTACTTCGCATTAGCAAGGAAGGAAAAAATATTGAGGAGAAATTTGCTTCCAAATATTTCGACAGCATCGGTGTGGGAATAGATTTTACGGCCCGCGATTGGCAGCAAAAGGCTAAGGCTAAAAGCCTTCCCTGGGACATCGCCAAAGGGTTCAACGGGTCGGCACCCATCTCCGATAAATTTATACCGGTTACCGATTTTAAAAATTTAGCCGATGTAAATTTCAAGTTGGAAGTAAACGGTCAGATCAGGCAGCAAGGCAACACCAGCCTGATGCTCTTTCCATTTGGAGTTATCATTTCATACTTATCAAAATTTTTTACACTTAAAACTGGCGACTTAATTTTTACCGGCACTCCGAGCGGGGTAGGGCCTGTAGTGGCTGGGGATAAACTTTCTGCTTACATTGAAAATGACAAATTACTTGAGTTCGAGGTGCGTTAGTGTTATACTTTTCATCCTACTTTTTTTTCCAGGTTTTCTTCTGGCGCAATCAAATGGGTCGCTCTCCGAAAATGGAAAATCCGAAACGAAGGATAGTGATTATATATTCCCGATAAAACCCGGGCAGGTAAATGAATTGGCCGGCTCCATGGGAGAATTGCGGAACACGCATTTTCATTCAGGCTTAGACATTCGCACGAATAATATGATTGGCGCAGCTGTAATTGCCGCGCAAAGCGGCTACGTTTCCCGTATTGTAAAAAGTTCTTATAGTTATGGCAATGTAATTTATGTTACCCATCCCGACAGTAACACTACATTGTATGCTCACCTCAATGAGTTCAAAGGCAAACTGGGTGATCATGTAAGGCGTAAACAGTACGATCAAAAAACTTTTGAAATAGATTTAAGATTTAGCCCGGGTGAATTTCCGGTAACACGCGGAGATACCATTGCCTTGTCCGGCAATACAGGCTCATCGAACGGACCGCATTTGCATTTTGATATTCGCGATAAAGACATGAACGCATTGAACCCGCTCGATTTTGGGTTTGAAGAAATCCCCGATAAAACAAAACCGCTGGTGCAAAAAATTGCATTGCGAACCATGAATATAAATTCCCGCATCAATGGGCGGTTTGGAAGGTTTGAGTTTAATATGTTGAAAATTGGCTCGAATTATAAGCTTTTGAACCCAATTTTAACCTCGGGTGAAATTGGTGTAGAGGTTTTGGCTTATGATAAAATGGATAACTCACGATTCCAGTGTGGCATCAACACCATTGAAATGCTGGCCGACTCTCAACGTGTCTTTTACCAGTTCATTGATAAAATTACAATGCCCCTTACACGGGGAATTGTTTCGCTCTTCGATTTTAAAACGCTGGAACTTACCGGCTACAGGTTTAATAAGTTATTTGTGGAAGATGGCAACCCGCTCGATTTTTATGAGGGAACAATAAATCGCGGAATAATTTCTGTCGGAAAAAAAGATGTTCCGGTTAAAATTAAATTATTGGATACCTACAAAAATGAAACCGTTGCAACTTTCATTTTGAAAAGCGATCCGGTAGTAGTGGATGTGCCAACACTGAATAATGGAATAAAGCCCCTGGAATATTCCATCTCACAAAATATTTTGCAAGTAACAGGCAAGGTGTGCAAGGAATCAAAGGCAACATTGTTTGCGCCCGACCAGGTTATTCAATTGGAACCCACATACAAAAGCCTCCTCACTAAAGTTTTTCTTTTTGATTTACGAAAAGCAATTCCGGATTCAATTGAATCGTGTGGAGAGAAAGTTTATTTAAAGATCAACGATGTGGTTCCATCCGGCACGGAGTATACATATTACAGCAAGGATGCTTCTGTTTTCTTTCCCGACTCTGCTTTGTTTGACACCCTCTATTTGTCGGTGGGTAAAAATGGAATCAGGAATAATGAAACAATTAAAATTGGTAATCGCTTAGTGCCTTTGATGAAAGATATTAAAGTGGAGTGGAAGCCGCAAAAAGAATATGATACACAAAAGAATGCGGTGTACCGGATTGATAACGGCAACCGCTATATAAATTTGGCTGGCAAGTGGGAGGGTGGCAAGGCGATTTTCTCTACCAAAGGTTTAGGTGAGTTTACCATATTGCCAGATACCATCCCGCCTTCCATACTTCGAATAGCATGCAATCAAACCTATGCACGTTTTAAAATTGCAGATAACCTATCCGGAATTTACTCTTTCGAAGCTTCCGTAAATGGTGAGTGGCTCTTGATGAATTATGATTATAAAACTGGTATCTTGTTATCGGAAAAATTGGATAGAAAACAGGCGCTCAAAGGCGACTTTCAACTGAAGGTGACCGATTACTGCGGAAACGAAAAAATCTATAAACAAAAAATATTGTAGTTATGGAACTCAAAGCAGGAATGAAGGCCCCGGCTTTTGCCGTGAACGACCAGGATGGAAACACGGTTAAATTGAAAGACCTTGCCGGAAAAAAAGTGGTGTTATACTTTTATCCAAAAGATATGACCAGCGGATGCACGGCTGAGAGCTGTAACCTGCGCGACAATTACAAAGTATTGCAGAAGCAAGGTTATGAAGTGCTTGGCGTGAGTACGGACAACGAAAAGTCACATCAAAAATTTATTGAGAAAGAAAGTCTTCCTTTCCGTCTGCTGGCCGATGTGGACAAAAAACTGCACGAGGCTTACGGTACTTGGGTGGAGAAATCTATGTATGGCAGAAAGTACATGGGCACAGCCCGCAAAACTTTTATTATTGATGAAAAGGGAATGATCGAGGAGATCATTGAAAAAGTAGACACCAGGAACCACACAGAACAGATTTTAAAACCTGCTGCTAATGCCGCTGTAAAAAAGAAAGTTGTGAAGAAAAAGAAATAAAAATATTGGGATCTTAATGTGAATGTTTACCTAAAGTAAACTCATTTCTTTTTCAGTTGAGCAATCTCAGTTTCCTTCGCTTTGATGGTTTCCTCAAGGCGCTTGATTTTAGCTTCGTATTCCTGTTCTTCTTTTTTCAGGATTTCATCTTTAAGAAGAAAATCTTTCTCTAATTTTTTCATCTTGGTTACATCGCTGGAAACACCAAAAGTTCCCATTACCTCACCTCTGGAGTTCACCAATGGCATTTTGGTGGTAGACACCCAATGCTCTTCTCCGTTGATCACCTCTTTCTCCACAAAATCTATTTTTGGCGTGCGCGTACGCATGATATTCTTTTCATCTTCAAAAGCTAAATTGGCATGGGCTTCGTCCTGAAAATCAAAATCAGATTTTCCGATAAGCGCATCTACTGAGGCACCAAAATGATCGGCCAGGTATTTACTTACCCGAATAAATTTGCTTTGCCTGTCTTTAAAATAGATGGCATCAGGCAGGTTATCCATCAGGGCATTAAAGAGATATTTTTCTTTCTCCAGACTTTCTTTCAGCTCGTTCAGTTCATTCATTTGCCGGCTTATCTGTTCCTGTGTGGCTTCGAGCTCTTCCATGTTTTGCCGCATCTCCTCTTCCTGCGCGCGCAATTCTTCAGTTTGCTCTTTCGACTGTTGCAACAGCAAAGTTGTTTTTTGATTTAAGCTGGCCGCATGGATATTGAGGGCAATAACACTGGACACCTTATCCATAAATACTTTAATGGACTCTTCCACATCGGTAAGAAAAGCCAATTCAACAACCCCATGCACAGCACCGTCTTCTGTCTTTAAGGGCAGCAATAATAATTTTGACGGAACAGCTTCACCCAAACCTGATTCAATTTTTATATAGTTGGTGGGAACATTTTCAACGTATCTCAATTCCTTATCCTGAAAGGTTGCCCCAATCAGGCCTTCATCTAATTCAATGCGGCCAGTGCCTACGCGTTCCGCGCTCACCGCATAAGTTGCTGTAATTTTTAAATGGATGTCGGTCGGGTCATCTCTATCGGCCACCGCCATAATACCCTGGTAAGCACCCACATATTTTACGAGGTTATTAAGCACCTCCTTGCTAAGATCATCCAGGCTTCCTTTATGTTTACTGATGATATCTCCGAAGTGTGCGAGCCCTTCGGTAATCCAGTTTCTTACTTTCTCCTGTTCACGCTGCTCGATGATCTCATCGGTTTTCTTTTTTACTTCATTCGTCTTGGCGTCAATTATTGCCTGCAACTCAGCTTTCTGAGTTTTTACTTTTCCCCTTTGGTACCGAACAAAGTATACTGCTCCAGAAATTATCAGGATTACTATTAATGATGTAAACCATATCGTTTTCCAGAAAGGAGGAACGATCGTAATATGGATGGCCGCTCCCTTTTCGTTCCACACACCATCGTTATTTGAACCAATAACTCGGAATGTATAATCTCCGGGACTAAGATTGGTGTAGGATACTTTGCGTTCACTGCCGGCTTCAATCCATTCATCCTGAAACCCTTCCATAATATATTTGTACTGGTTCTTTTCACTTTGCCGGTAGTTCAGAGCTGTAAATTCGAATGAAATAAAATTCTGTGTGTATTTAAGGGTTATCTCTTCTGTTAATAAAATATTTTTAGTCAGTAGCTCATCTTCGCCAATGACAACCTCCTTGTTAAAAAGCCGGAAGTCAGTTATGTAAACTGGCGGCACATAAGGATTGTCCTTTATGTTTGGTGGATTAAATAAATTAAAGCCATTGGTGCCTCCAAACAGGAGTTCACCGGTTGCTAATTTGGTAAATGCCCAACGAACAAACTGGTTGCCTTGCAATCCATCGCTTTCATTATAGTTTTTAAATGAAGCTTTGTCGGGATTGAACTTACAGATGCCTTTATTGGTACTGATCCATAAATTGCTGCTGTCATCTTCCAGTATCCCCATAATGGCATCGTTCGGAAGTCCATCTACTGCACGGAAGGCTTTAAATTTTTTTGACTCCCCATCAAATAAACATAACCCTCCGCCATTGGTGCCCACCCAAAGCCTGTCACGTTTATCTTCATAAAGTGCGAACACAGCGTTTTCAGTAATGCTGCCCGGTTGATTATTAGTTCGATAGTGGGTGAACCGGTTAGTGCCCGGGTCGAACATTTTTAATCCATCTTGCTCGGTGGCCATCCAGATTTTTCCCAAATGGTCTTCCATCAAATAAACTATTGGGGAGGATCCACTATAAATGGAACCAGGGTCGTTCGGGTCATGAACAAACTGGGTAAAATCATTTGTTTCGCGATTGTACCTGCTCACGCCATTTCCCCAGGTGGCAATCCACACATTCCCTTTGCTATCCTCCATGATGTGGAAAATATTATCATCGCTTATGCTTTTAGGATTTTCAGTATCATGCCTGTAGTGGGTAAATTTTTTTGTTTCAGGATTATAACGACTTATTCCACCGCCCCACATCCCGATCCAAATGTCGCCCAGGTGGTCGCGTTTAAGGGCCAGCACCTTGTCGTTTGTCGGACTGTTTTTATCATTATTGCGATGGGCAAGGGCAGTAAATTTTCCTGTTGCCCGATCATAGTAATTCAAACCACCACCATCCATCCCGACCCAAAAATTACCCTTGTCATCTTCCTGAAAGCAGGTAACGGTATTGCCACTGAGGCTATTGGCGTTATGTTTAAAATGCTGAAATGCGTATTTATTCTTGTCGTAAATATTTACACCGCCAAAACGAGTTCCTACCCACATGCGCCCGTTCACATCGAAGTAGACGCAGCTTACAATGTTGCTGCTTAAACTTTCTTCGTTGGTCTGGTCATTTGTATAGCGCGCAAATGTGCCGGAGTTTTTGTCGAACCTGCAGAGCGCGCCATCCGAAGCAAACCAAAGCTCACCTTCAGGGCTTTCGTTAATGTTATAAATGTAATCAGCACCGATCGAGGTCGGATCGTTTGGGTTGTGTGGGTATCGGGTAACTGACCCTCCACCGGAAGGCATCATGTTAGCCCCGGCATCAAAAGTTCCAATCCACAGGTTATGGCTTTTATCTTCAAAAATTGTGGTGGTTTTGTTGCTGCTTAAAGAGTTTGGTTTTTCCGGATCGTGATGATAGTTAGTAAAAAATCCATCAGAGGTCATCAGGCTTAAGCCCCCCATGGTGGCTACCCACAATTGTTTGTTGTGATCTTCGACAATGTCTTTTATAAAATTGTCGGCAATCGATTTTGAATCACTATCCTCGTGAAGATAACGCTTGAATTTTTTAGTTTCAGGGTTAAACAAGTTTAGCCCTCTCGAAGTGGTGCCAGCCCAGAGGTTATTTTTTGAATCGAAATAGATCACGCCCACATCGCTATGGCTGATGGATTCTTCATCGTTGGGGTTATTGAGGAAGCGCTCGAACCGGTTGAGCGAGCGATTATAATAGTTTAACCCGCTTTGCGTACCAATCCATAAATTACCGTTCTGATCTTCGGCCAGGCAATGGATGTTGTTGTTGCTGATGGAGAAGGTATCATTTGGATTGTTCCGAAAAATTTTAACAGAATAGCCATCATAGAGGTTTAGTCCATCTTCCGTTCCTATCCAGATGAAGCCGAGTTTATCCTGGTGGATAGCCCACACATTTCCCTGGGAGAGTCCCTTATCTACCGATAGCCTGTCGAAGCGGATATCCTGCGAACCAGCGAGCAATGGAAAAAATAGAACAAAAAATGTTATAATTTTTCTGCAGGATGAAGCTGTAATCATATGTATCTTACTGAACAGGCAATGATACAGAAAATGTACAGAAATTATTCATCAGGAACAACCAAAATACTACTGCTGTGAGTTTCGCGTTGGGCAGTGTCGATTACTGGGATAACCCTTTGGAAAGGGCATTTCTGTTACAGAAATGCTTGGAATACTTCCGATCCTATAAATTTTATTCCCTTTGTAACCGATTGAAAAAGTAAGCTACTTACATCAACAATAAATAGCAATCAATTTGGAGCTACTGCGGGCGTATCATTGCCGAATAGAAACAACGTGTAAGCAATATACAGTACCAGCATAATTACGGCCTCCCACCGGTCTAGTTTTCTGGTGTTGAGTGTAAACATAAAAACCATGAGCAGTAAAGTAGAACCACAAAGGATATATAAATCCATGTTCATGATGGTGTTGTATTGAATAGGGTGAACCAGGCCTGTAATACCGAGAATAAAGAATACATTAAATATGTTTGAGCCCACTACATTACCAATGGCGATGTCGGTGTTTTTGCGGTAAGCGGCCACAGCCGATGTGGCTAACTCAGGAAGGGAAGTGCCCGCTGCTAATATGGTAAGGCCAATAAAGCGTTCGCTCAAATCAAAATAATGGGCAATTTCAATGGCGTTGTCCACAACAAGTTTTCCGCCACCAATCAGGAAGGCAAGCCCTAAAATTATCATTCCCGTGGAGAGAGCGTTGCTGTAAAGTTTAATGGGTTCGCCTTCTTCTGTTTCAGGAGCATTACTCATCGTTTGGTATATATAATAAAGAAACAGTGCGAAGAAGATCAATAGGATAACACTGTCAAACCGACCCAGTATGTTAGTATCTGAACCCAACAGCATGTTGTCGTTAACCACAGCAAATAGTATTAGGGCTGCGAGAAGGGAAAGGGGCACTTCATACTTCACCGTGTTACGTTGCACAGTTAATGGATAAATGATTCCGGAAATCCCCAAAATAAAAAGTAAATTAAAAATATTGCTGCCGATTACATTTCCGAACGAGGCATCATTCTTTCCATCGATGGCTGCAAAAAGACTAACGATTAATTCAGGGAGGGAAGTACCAAAAGCCACTACCGTTAAACCAATAGCCAGGTTGCTGATACCATTTTTTTTGGCGATGGATGAGGCGCCATTAACCAGGAAATCTGCTCCCTTAATTAGAATGGCAAATCCTAGTAAAAGGAGGAGTGAAGGAATTAACAACATACGGTTTAGGTTTAGGGGTTTAGTCAGTCAAATTACATCCATTTTTTGTATTTAAAATAAATCACCAGTCCATAAGCAAGTAAAGCCATCACACCCATGATCAAGGGGTAGCCAAAACTCCAAGTCAGTTCGGGCATAAATTCGAAATTCATTCCGTAAACACCGGCAATAAAAGTAAGGGGCATAAAAATGGCGGAAAAAATGGCCAACACTTTCATTACTTCGGTCATACGGGTATTGACTGTGTTGATGTGAATATCCATGAGTCCGGTAGTAAGATCCCGATAGGTGTCCAGGGTATTGATGAGTTGCACGATGTGATCGTACACGTCCATAAAATACCGGTTATTATCTGGATTGATAAAATCGCTTTCCCCTTTGGTTAGCTTGCTCACAGCATCACGCAGTGGATAGAGCGCTTTACGGAGAAATATGAGTTCCTTTTTTATTTTCTGGATTTTTTGAAATTCTTTATTGGTTGGATTTTCATACACTTGATCCTCGGTAATTTCGATCTGATGGCCGATGTTGTCGAGAATGGTGTAGTAGTTATCAACAATAATGTCAATCAGTCGGTATAATAAGTAATCGGCTTTTTTCTTGCGCACCTGGCCAAGGCTTAGCCGGATGCGTTCCCGAAAAGGACCAAATGAATCTCCTTCCTTTTCCTGAAACGTGATCAAATAATTTTCACCCAACACAAAACTCATCTGCTCATAAATAATTTTTGCCGTATCAATTCGGTAAAGCATTTTCATCGTAACAAAAAGGTAATTATCCGATTCCTCTACTTTAGGAACGCTTTCCGACATGATGTCTTCAATAAGAAGGCTGTCTAATTTAAAATGCTTACCTAACTGTTTTACGATTGCCCTGTCTTCTAAACCATCCAGGTTCACCCAGTTTACATGATCCTTTTTTAGGTGACTGATAAGTGTTTCGCATTTTAGGTTATCATGTTTGGCATAATTTTCCTGATTATACTGTATAAGTTCCAATATAATATTGCCATGAGGTGCAATTCCGTTTTCAATCTCCTCTTCCGGATGGGGTTTCATGTAACCTTTTAATTTTTATTAATGATAAGTCGCCTGGGATAGGGAATCTCGATACCCTCCTTATCAAATCGAATTTTTATTGACTTGTTTAAATCGCACTTCATTTCAAAACCTTCGTTTGCATTATTGGCCCATACATACGCGCGAAGTTGGATAGCCATTTCGGTAAATCCTAATACCCTTACTATTACCGGATGATTTCCTTTTACTCGTTCTGCTTCTACCGGGTTTTCGGAAATGAATGAATGCTTCATGGCTTCATCCTGAATAATGGCAATGGCTTTATCCATATCGGCATCAAGGGCAATACCGATTTCCAAAAAAATACAAACCTTTTCATCTACCAAAGTAGAGTTAATAATAGTCTCGTTGTTAATCATACTGTTTGGTATGACTATCCTGCGGTTTTCAAAATCTTTAATAATGGTGTGGCGCAGTGTTATGTCTTCCACATCGCCAGAATAAAGTTGCCCTATTTTCACACGGTCGCCCACGCTGAATGGTTTAAAGATTACGAGAAAAACACCACTCACAATATTCGAAAAGGCCGATTGGCTGGCAAAGCCAACAATGGCTGCCAATATTCCAGCACCGGTTAAAAGCGTAGTTCCGAAGGCGCTAAATGCCGGTATAGAGCGGAAAATAATGATCAAGGCTATTAAGAAGCCCAAAAAGTCAATGGCATTTTTAAAGAAATTGTACCGGGTGTGGTCAACTTTTAGCTTTTGGGCTGCCTTCTTGAAAAACCGTCCCACAATAAATCGCAGGATGCGCGTGAAGATAAATGAAACACCAACAACGACTAATGAGAAAACGATTTGCCCCCAATAATTATCGAATGCTTGCATGCTGAAAAATAGGAAAAATAATGGTCAATTATCAATGACCGATGTTCAATTCCCGAGTCATTGTGAATTGATAATTGTTCGTTGAACATTATCGTAGTCTTTGCTTATTATTGTGGCCATGCCTTTGAACCTCGACCAGATTAAAGCGCCTATTGCCAAAGAAATGGATGACTTTGAACAGAAGTTTAGGGCGTCCATGCAAACCAAGGTGTTGCTGCTCGACAAAATCATGGAGTACATAGTGAAGCGGAAGGGTAAGCAAATGCGGCCTATGTTTGTATTTCTTTCCGCAGGCATGTGCGGAGGCATTACCGAATCCACATACCGCGGTGCCAGTCTTATTGAACTACTTCACACGGCCACACTGGTGCATGATGATGTAGTGGACGATGCCAACTACAGGCGCGGTTTTTTTTCTGTTAACGCCCTTTGGAAAAATAAAATCGCGGTTTTGGTAGGCGATTTTTTATTATCGAGGGGAATGGCCTTATCGCTAAAGAATAATGATTTTGATTTGCTAAGCCTGGTGAACGATGCGGTAACGGAAATGAGCGAAGGGGAGTTGCTTCAAATGGAAAAGGCCCGTCATCTCGATATTACGGAAGAGGTTTACTTTGATATTATCCGACAAAAAACGGCATCGCTTATTTCTTCCTGCTGTGCGGTTGGGGCAGCATCGGCTAAAAGCAGTAATGAGATCATTCAAAAAATGAAGGCTATCGGCCAGGAAATTGGAATGGCTTTCCAGATAAAAGACGATTTGTTTGATTATGGTGAAGATGAAATAGGCAAGCCACTTGGCATTGATATCAAAGAGAAAAAATTAACACTTCCATTAATTCATTCGCTTTCGAAAGCATCGTGGTTGGAAAAGAGAAGAATAATAGGAATCGTGAAAAACGAAAACGAAAAACCCGAAAAAGTGAAGGAGGTAATTGCTTTCGTGAAATCTTCCGGTGGAATTGACTACGCCAAAAAAATAATGGGCGACTTTTATAATAGGTCAAACGAAATGCTGAATGAATTTCCTGATTCGGTTTTTAAAACCTCGTTGAAACAGTTGGTGCAATTTACAATTGAAAGGAAGTCATAAGAATTTGAGGTTCACCTCAAACTCGGGCCATTAGTTCTAGGCAATAACTCTTTCTCTGCCTGCTTCCAGAATGGCGTAGTTCTTCCAGTCTGTAAAAGCTTTAGAGTCTAACTGCTCGGAAGCAGGGCCTGTGTTCTCTGGTATGAAATCCCCCTGCGACTCCCACCATTTCTTTGCAAACTCGCGGGCATTTTGCCTGTCAACATCAAAATATGAAATGATCGTGTCCGATACAATCCACGGGCGGGCAATGGTGGCGAACTTTTCAAATATTAAAGATCGCATTTGTGTGCCTGAGCCATTGTTGCTAAAATGCTGCTTTGTATAGGAAAGTGTTTCTGGTTCAGTCATCACCATGTCCCAATATTTTTTTGAGCAAACAATCTGGGCAGTGGTAAGCAAATAACCATTTCCTTTTTCAATGGGTTCTTTGGTAATGGGGCATGTTGCCTTGATTTCTTTCTTCTTTTTGCCGAACAGGGAACTTAAGATGGCCATGGGGTTGATGTTTGTTAACTTAGATACTCAACCTGGCCTAAATAGTTGCATGTAACCCAAAATATTTTTATGTGTGGCCGTTAGAATATGGATGTTAAGGGTTGAAAACCCAATTCTATTCTTCCCATTTCAAGCTTCTAACCCTTTAGTTACTTTCGGTTTAATGACGCTTCATAATGCGTCAAAAATTCATCCAGCTTCTCAATTGGGGGCTTTTTAGCAATTATTTTCTTCTTGCTATCAATTACGTAAAGGGAAGGAGTTTGTGCGGCATCATATAGTTTTTGGTAGTTGCCTACATAGCTTCGGGGGCCATTCACAGTTATCCAGGGCATTTTCATCTCTTTAATGAAATCCTTCATTTTTTGAATGGACGTATCGGCACTCACTGCATATACTTCAACATCGAATTTCTTTTTATTGGTGTTGTAGAAATTCACCAGCTTGGGTGTTTCTTCACGGCAATGGCCACAATCGGGGTCGAAGATGAATAGGATTGTGTATTTGTTCTTGAGGGCATGCATATCCTTCGGCTGAAGGTTTTGATCTTGCATGATCAGGTTGGGGGCTGTTTGCCCGATTAGGCTTAACCTTAATTGGTCAGCGTGGTCTTTCAGATTCTTCTTGGTTTTCTCGTTGATCCAGAAGTCCATTTCCTTGCTGGCAAAATATTTGTCGAAGAGCTGAACGTAAACGGCATCAAGGCCCATCAACTCCGGGTTCTGATATTGTACCACACACATCCAAACCAAATACTTATAACACTCCTGATTTTTCCGCGCCACTGCCGCCAGCTTATTGATCTCCTTGATTATGCTATCAGGCTGTGGGATAACTAATTTTGTCAGGTAGTCTTTTAACTTTTCCATGTAAAAAGGTCTGGGCATTCTGATCATGGCATCATCAGCCAAATTAAAATTATCCCAGTAGTGCGCTTTGTAATATCTGAATTGAAAAGTGGAGTCAACCCTGCCGTTAGCTAACTTGGGTGCATCGGGAATTTCGATGGTCTTATTGGCCTTAATAATTCTCGCGGTTAATGTAGCAGGGTATTTTTTTATGATTTCGTCCTGGTAGGCAAGCGCTTTTTTACTGATGTTGTTATAAGCATCGCGGGCTTCTTTCTTGCTCTCTTCTTTCAATAAACTATCCTGAAGTATTTTAACAAACGGTTCAGCCTCCTGGCTCCGTTGAATGTTGTTAATTATATTTTCGAAAAATATTTTATTGTCCTGATCGCCAGTCACCTTCATGTTTTTGATGTAATCTTCTGTATCGGTTTCCATCGCAAATTGCTGATCGCTGCTGATAACGATGTCAAAGGCTTTAATTGATTCTTTTCCTTTCTTGAATACAAGCAGGTAAACTCCTTGAGGCAGAGATTTCTTCCCACTAAAAGAAAAAGCTCCTGTTTGATTTACTAGTGCTGTGTCGTTTACATAAGTGGTTTCACCATAATAATACCCGAGATAAGCGGTCGTGTCCTTAAGGCCTTTGATTTTGAAATCAATTTTGTAGCCTTCCTGGGCAAATGACGAAACGGAAATGAATGAAATGACTAAAAACAGAACGATCGAGCGCATAAAATTATTCATATATTGTTTGATGCAAATTTTGTAAAATCATTTGTAAAAAATGCGAACCTGGTAACTATTAACGGCCTTTTAACAAAAATCTTACCGAAATAACGGAAATAGTTTAACGGGGGTTCCAAAACACAGTAATCCTCGCACGACTTCCTAATTGCCACAAAAACGAGAAGGCTGCCCTTTGCGGACAGCCTTCTTCTTTCTTGCTATACTATTTTAGAAGAATACTAAAAAGTAGCAGCGTGAATTTGGTTGTTTCCGTCTATTACTTCGAAAGTCACTTTGCCCTTCACCTTGCTTAAATCGTAAATCATTTGATATGATCCTGTTACGATAACCGATTCTTCGAACAGGATTGTGCCTTGCTCGGAAAGTATGCGCACGGCTACCGACTCCCTGCCATTGTTTGCAATGTTTACCCAATATTTATTCTCCTTGTTAGGAAGAGCTGCTACAGATGTGTAATTGATCAGCTTATCGAACGTGTAGTTTATTTTTTCAGTGTGGAGGCCATTTTCATCTTTAATGGCAATGGTGTACTCGCCTTCAGGCAAGCTGCTGAAATTGTAAGGTCTTACAAATGAGGAAAGGTTGCTGATCACTTCAGAGAAAACGGTAACATTTTGGCTGTCTAAAATAGACACTTCAACTTTACCTTTTTGAGTTGACGCATATTGAATGTTGTAAACATTCGCCTTTGATGTTTCTTTTACAGAAAGTTTGGTAGCTCCAAAAGAAGTAAAAGCTACAGTACAGAGAATGATAACGATGCTCGAAAGCTTTTTCATAATTAGTTGTTTGTTATTTGGTTTTAAAAAATTGAGCAGCAAAAGTGGGGGTATGAAACCTGTAAAGAATTTTTACTTTGCCTGCCGGATAACACATGTAAGAAATAAGGGCAACCCAACAAGTCGGAATTATAGACGGCACATTACCGACATTACCTTATGAAATTTTTCCTGCTGCCCACCGATCTATTTTGCAGGAGGTAGCAATGCCCCATCGCCATCAATAATTTTGTGCTCGCGAAATTTTACATTTCAAAACGACTGTTCGCTAAGGAAATTTAAAAATTATTGAGAAGCCTGTTGAAGTTGCTGATCTTCTGATAAATAGATACAGCAGGTATTTTAATGCTTGAGCCGCGACCAGAATTTTTATTTCGTCTTATTCTTTTTCATGTCCTTAAAAAACTTGGCCCAATTAAACGGATTGAGGAACGGATTGGTGACCGGTTGAAATTTTGATGTGTAACCGGCAATGGTTTGGTCCATATAATACCTATAATTCAGCTCGGCACCCATAGGGGCGGAGCGCGCCATCAGAGCGAACAGCTCAGCATTCAGGTTCTTTTTGTCGATGTTTCGTTCATCGAGGGGAATATTCAAGGCCAGCACAGCTTGTTTAAAAACTTCTTCAGTAGGGAATGGTGTGATGGTAATTTCTCTTAAATAAGTAACGTCTTCCACCATCTCAACAATAACGGTTAGAAAATCGGACGGGTGATTGGGAACGATATAATGTTGCCGTTGATAGCCAATTGAACTTACCACTACACTATCGCCTACCAACACGGGCATAGAAAAAAATCCCGCACCATTCGTGGAAGTTCCTCTTCCTGCTTTGGGCACATACACGTGAACGCCCGGCAGGGCAATCACACTATCCTGATCCAGAATCACACCCGAAAGTTGAATTACGCGCTTTTGGTTCTGTGCCGATGATTCATGAAATACCCCAAAAGAAAGGGCAATCGCCAGGAGAAAAAATACTCTAATAGTTATTCTCATTCAATCGATGAATTCAGGATAATCGACCCCAAAGGTAAGAATACCCTGCACTTGCCATACTCATTTTTTCAAATTGCCCTGCCATAAAAATGGAATTTGTATTTTTCAGGCAATATCAACTTTATGCGCCTCAAGCATTTTAATTTAGACCCCGGTGCCCAGATTTTCCTGGCCTGTTCCGATGCTTCACGCCTGCGCATATTGAATCTTATTTATACAAACGGTGAAATGTGTATTACCGATTTGGAAAGGATATTGGATTTTACTCAGACGAAGACGAGCCGTCATTTAATTTATTTGAAAAACTCCGGGATACTTACTTATCGCAAGTACAACCAGTGGATGTTCTACCAGATTAAAGACGAAGTCTTTGATATCATAAAGCAGATTCTTCAGTTTGTCGGGCGCGATCCAATCCTTCAAAAAGATCAATCCACTTACCAAACCATGTTCTCCAACCGTGAGCTGGCCTTAAACAAGTTAAACCTGAAGTCCCTGCACCAGTTGCACACGTAAAGACAAATGAAAAAGTATAGTGCAGTTTTCTTTGACTTGGATCACACCCTTTGGGACTATAATAAAAACTCCAGGGAAACGCTGGATGAACTTTTTAAGATTCATCGGTTGGAAACCTATGGCCATTTCGGGTTCGAAGACTTTCATGATGCGTTCCAGAAAGTAAACCTGCAGTTATGGGATCAATATGACCGCGGTCAAATTGACCGGCATGTAATAAGAAATGAACGGTTTCCTATGGTCTTGTCTGAATTGAAAATTGAAAACCCGGAACTTTCCGTTCGGTTATCAGAGCATTATATGTCGCTTTCCCCCACAAAAAGGAATTTGATTCCCAATGCACGCGAAGTTTTGGATTATCTGGTTTTGCGAATCCCATTGTATTTAGTGACGAACGGTTTCGAAGAAATTCAATCCACTAAAGTAGTTAGTGGAGGAATTGAAAAATATTTCAAAATGGTTGTCACCTCCGAGAAAGCAGGTTATAAAAAGCCTTCAAAGGAAATTTTTGATTTCGCTTTACAGCACTGCGGATGTTCCAGCCAGGAAGTGATCATGATCGGTGATAATTTACTGACCGATATAGCAGGTGCGGCCAATGCCGGAATAGATTCTGTGTTCTTTAACCCGAAACGAGAGAAGCATTCAGTTTCTGTTACGCACGAAATCTCCGATTTATCGGAATTGAAATCAATTTTGTAAAACCGATGACAGGCAATCCTGCAGGTAGCTTTTTTCGCTAACTTGCCCCTGAAACTAATATCCTTACCATGCCCGGATTTTTTAGCGTACCAATCCCCAGGAACGAACCGGTGTTATCCTACGCTCCCGATTCCAATGAAAGAAAATTATTGCAAAAGGCATTGGCTGATGCACGAAGTGCTGAACTCGATATTCCCATGCATATTGGTGCTGAGGAAATCCGTACGGACAGTAAAAAAAGAATTGCCCCACCACACGATCACAAGCATACCCTGGGATATTTTCACGCGGGAGATAAAAGTCACGTGGAGCAGGCCATCCAGGCTGCTCTGGCAGCCAAGCCTCTTTGGGAGGAATTAAGTTGGGAGAACAGGGCCAGTATTTTTTTGAAAGCAGCTGATTTATTGGCGGGCCCGTATCGCTACAAGATGAACGCGGCCACCATGCTCGGTCAATCCAAGAATGCCTACCAGGCCGAAATAGATTCCGCTTGTGAACTGATCGATTTTCTTCGCTTCAATGTGCATTTCATGAGCGAGATTTATTCCGACCAGCCGCAATCATCGCCCGGTATGTGGAACAGGATGGAATACCGCCCGCTGGAGGGATTCACTTTTGCGCTTACGCCATTTAATTTTACTGCCATTGGAGGCAATCTTCCTACCAGCATGGCCCTGATGGGCAACACGGTTGTGTGGAAACCTTCCAACACTCAGATATATTCGGCTCATGTTTTTATGCAAATTTTAAAAGAAGCCGGCCTGCCGGATGGAGTGATCAATTTGATTTACGTAAGCGGCCCCGAAGCGGGCGAAGTGATCTTTAATCACAAAGACTTCGCGGGAATTCATTACACCGGGAGCACCGGTGTTTTTCAAGGGATGTGGAAAACAATTGGGGCGAACATCACCAAGTTTAAATCTTATCCCCGAATAGTAGGGGAGACAGGCGGAAAGGATTTTATTATAGCACATAAAAGTGCCGATGCGAAAGCGCTGGCCACAGCCATTTCGCGCGGAGCGTTTGAATACCAGGGGCAAAAATGTTCAGCGGCATCCCGTTGTTATATTCCTTCCAACCTTTGGGATGATGTAAAAAAATATTTGCTCCAGGACCTGGCCTCTATGAAAATGGGTGGCGTAGAAGATTTTGGCAATTTCATTAATGCCGTTATTGACGAAAAAGCATTTGACTCGATCACCGGCTATATTGAGAAAGCAAGAGCGAACCCGATGAACGAAATTATTGCCGGAGGCAAGTACAATAAATCGAAAGGATATTTTGTGGAGCCCACGGTGGTGCTCACGAAAGATCCCAGTTCACTCACCATGTGCGAGGAAATTTTTGGCCCTGTTGTTACAATTTACATTTACCATGCTGAAAATTTTGAGCAGACCCTGGAGTTGGTGGATACCACTTCACCTTATGCACTTACGGGTTCCATCTTTTCGCAAGACCGGTATGCCGTGGAATTAGCTACAAAAAAATTAACCCATGCTGCCGGAAACTTTTATATAAACGATAAGCCAACCGGTGCGGTGGTGGGGCAGCAACCGTTTGGCGGGGCGCGCGGCTCCGGCACAAACGATAAAGCAGGAGCGAAGGTGAATTTATTGCGGTGGGTTTCCCTGCGCACCATTAAAGAAACTTTTGTTACGCCAGTAGATTATCGATACCCGTTTCTGGAATCCTAGGTTTTAATGAAGCTCCTGATTTTTATTTACCTTCTTGTCTTGCCTGTTTTATGTGCAGCGCAAGATTGGCCCATTAAAGACCTCGACACCGGGCGAGGTGAGACATACCTCAGCGAGGATGAGAAGGAAATAATAATCCTGGTGAATAAAGTGCGCACCAATCCGCCACTATTTGCCAAGACGTACATGGAAAACATAAAAGACAGAGGCCCTTATTACCGTGAATGCTACGATCAACTCTTGGTGTGGAAACCTCAGGCGATTTTAAAACCGTCTAAAGCACTCCATTTGGCGGCCAAAGATCACGCCACCGACATGGGCGAGACAGGTGCTACTGGGCATAAGAGTTCGAAGGGAGAAGACAGCGCTACACGGGTGAAGCGGTACGGAGATTTTAAAGGCATCTATAACGGCCCATGGGAAACCTGCTCCTATGGGTACTCCAAACCGCTGGACATTGTGCTTCAATTGCTGGTGGACGATGGTGTGGAAAGCCGCGGCCACAGGCTGGCCCTTATGGAAAGCGCGGTTCATTTTATGGGTACTTCCATTAAGCCGCACAAAACCTACCGTTTTAATTGCGTTATCGATTTTGCCGATTCCATTGAAGATAAAAAGTAAAAGCAAGGGGTTTTGGGAATTGATTTTGTTTAATACCGCTCAATCCTATAATATTGCACTCCCAAATTCCTCCTTAGCTCAGCTGGTTAGAGCATCTGACTGTTAATCAGAGGGTCCTTGGTTCAAGTCCAAGAGGAGGAGCCTGAAAATAAGGTAGTTACATGATTGTGACTACCTTTCGTTTTTTATTCTTGCACAAGATTTGCACAAAAAAACCCACTTCCAAACAGGATTTTGATTGCTTTCTAATAGGAAACTCAAATCCAAATCGGGTGTTTACCACATCGGCAAACGGACTATTGTGATTGGGTTTGATCAAGCGTACCAAATCAAACTAAACAATGGTGAAGCCCTTTTTACCTTACCTAAGAATTTGTATTCTTTCTTCAAACCCGTCATGCTTGCTGAAGACCCACTGACGTGCGGCATCACCACCACTTATAGCCAATGGCGGGAACCAATGCTTTCATCCACTCACCTACCCACCCGCACACTAAAACCCTTCGGTAGCTTATATTCTACATAGGTGCGCGAGCCATGTACCCGGCCTTCATGAATGATTTTTTTTGGTTGACCAATTCTTGGCCCAGCGTTGATTCCAACCTAAGCCAACATTTAGCTTGCCGATGATGCGGTAGCCCACGTATGGGTTTGATATCAAAATTATCGTACTCTTCCTTTGTTGGCGATTCTTTGACTGTGGATAGGAATATCTTCTAGTATTTAAATTCAATATAACCACACCTCCAAATTGAACATTAAAAGGTTAATATTAAGGTGAGGGTTGATTAAATCAATAAAAGTGGATCAAATAATGAATTAATGATTATTTTTTAAATTACGTTATCTAGATACTTCTACATATGAGCAGAGTATTCGCTACATTTCTTGCATTCATTTTTTTTAATATTAATTGTTGCTGGGCACAGACCAGCGGACCAAGCACACCTGAAGTTCAGAAATTCACACCTAATTCGGTTAATCAGATGGTTAACCTCTTTACTGGCGACTTTAACTATAACATACCACTACTGGAATTGGATGGTGGGTATCCAATAAATTTAAGTTACAACTCTGGAGCCAGTATGACAGAGGAAGCAAGTAATGTTGGGTTAGGGTGGCAACTTAACATAGGGAGAATAAATCGCACCGTAAGAGGTTTACCTGATGACTTCAATGGAGATCCGATAATCAAGTACCTTAAACAGGAAGACAATTACTCACTTGGATTAGGCCTTGGAATAAGTAAGGAGTTTTTTGGTATTGGACTGGGACTTACTGCTGATTTTGGTTTGGCACTTTCCAATTCAAGTGGCATGGAATTCGAAACAAGTTTAGGCTCATCGATTGCAAGAAAGATTGGTCCCCTCGATTTGAGTGGCGGACTATCTCTCGGACTTAGTAGCGGAGCTAATGGAGCAAGCATTTCCGCAAACAGTAGCTTAGGTTATAGGGGATTAACACTTAGTGGTGGAACAAAAGCTAGTTCACTTCAAGGAATCAGGGATGCCAGCTTTAACTTGACTCAATCTAAGCTATTCCTTGGCACAGGATATTATAAAGAGAACAACGAAACTAAATCACAAGATGCTTATACTAACACTGGAATAAGTGGTGCTACATTTTCTCTCTATACAGCTAGCACTCCATTTACTCCAAGAATTGAATTTCCAACAAAAACCGAATCAGCCGCATTCAGCCTTAAGGTAGGTAGCGAAGTTTGGGGACTATCTGTTGGTGGACATATTCTAGGAAATTATTTTAAGCAATACATAGAGAGAAATGCGATCAGCGTCTCTGGCTTTGGCTATTTAAACTTAGAGAATCTTGGAAGGAAAGATATTGAAGCTAAATATTCTACTTCCAACTCAGTTTACGACATGGCAAGTGAAAAGGAAGTTCCTGTTTTTGTTGAAGACAAGAATCTATTCCTTTCCTATCTTACTCATGATATATTTTCGGTATCTGCTCATGGTCTTAACGGATCGTACCGAGCATTTCGCACTGACGTAGGTATTACACATCATCAAAACCAAAGTTCTAACAGCGGCAATGATCTTGGGATTAGTACTGAAATACATGGTGGTGCCTTTGTCCATGCTGGACTTAATGTGTCACCCGGTAAAGTGTACACGTATTCCGGAGGATGGCGAGGTGTTGACTTGCCTTTTATTAGACCCATTCCTAATAACCCGACTATCTATTTCAAGAATGTTGGGGAGACCAATGGGTTTGCAAATGAAGAAATGTTAAACAAGTTAGGTGGATTTGAACCATTATCTTTCAAGATTGATGAAACTAGTCTGACAGTGGGGCCCAATGTTCAGGTACCAAAACAACCCGAACCAAGAAATACAACTTTTCTCTACCTGACAGCAGAAGAAGCTTCTTATGCTGGAATCCCCCTAAATAGTTATACAGACGAGTCAAAAACGAAAATAAACAGAATTGATGCTTACAGAAAAGGGCATCATATTTCTTACATCGTAATTACAAATTCGGAGGGAATAAGATATGAATTTGGTATAGCGGCCTACAACACAACCCAAACCGAAGTATCATTCAAGCCAACAACTCTACCAACAAATCCATTCATCAAAATTGCCAATGCCAGTGACTATACTGACAAGGATGCCTCCATCGAAAATGAAAAGTATTACAATTCATCTACTACTCCCGCTTATGCCTATGCATATCTATTAACGGCAGTTTACTCTCCTGATTATACTGATGTGACAAACGATGGACCCACTCAAGATGATTTTGGTACTTATACTAAATTCAACTACACCAGAAGCTTTGAAGATTTCAGTTGGCGCACCCCCTTTGAAGGAGGCTATTATAGTGAGGGAAATTTAAGTGATGATACAGACGATGTTATCCGATACATATATGGTAAAAAAGAAGTCTGGAATATTCACAGCATCGAGACCAAAAGCACCTACGTGAGGTTTTATAATAACACACCAAGAAGCGATGCATTTAGTGTTTTAAATGAAAAAAAGGGAGGTAGAGGAAATCAGCAACAAGTTAGAATAGACTCGATTGCTGTTTATTCTAGAACTGATGGGTTGACTGACCTAACCAAACTTGTTCCCTTAAAGAAAGTGATATTTGATTACGATTACACATTATGCCTGAATATACCAGCAAGTGGTAACCAAGACAGAGAACAGAGTGGAAAATTGACGCTCAAAAGGCTTTCATTTGGTTACGGCAATTCCTATAAAGAAAGACATAGTTACTACGAATTTACTTACAATAACGAAGCTAGCTATGATGAAAACGCTGTTGATCGTTGGGGAAATTTGAAAAAGGAAGTTAGCTCTAAATTTAATAATGTGCGTTATCCTTACAGTGAACAAGATAAAATTAAGGCTGACCAGGAAGCAAAGGATTGGAATTTAAGCAAGATCGTATTACCAACTGGCGGAGAGATTGAAGTTACGTACGAAGCTGATGATTATTCATCTGTTCAAAACAAAAGAGCAATGCAGATGTATGAAATCGTTGGTTTCTGCGGAGAAAACACAAAGAAAACTGATGAACTTTTCTATCTAGATCCAATTACTAAAAAAATAATTTCAAACAAAAAAGTAATTATAAAACTCAATCATAAAATTGATGCAAAAGAAATAGATAGTCTTTACCTAAGAGGTGATCGCACGATCTATTTCAATTGCATTCTAAGCGCTGGCAGCTTGAGTGGTAAGTCTATAAAAGAAGAAATAAGTGGATATTTTAAGATAACTAATAATTGGGGCATCTACAGCGAAAATGAAATATGGTTAGAATTAAAGGGAGTAGACGTTAATCCGATTTCAGCAGCGTTATGGCAAAAGATGAAAAAGAATCTAAATCATGTTCTTTTTGGAGAAGGAAAGGTAAGTAGTACCAAAACAACCATCGAGAACATTCAAAGCGTTATTGGAGCCATGCCTGGTGCTATTGAAAACATGATTAAATCGATCAATGGGTTTAATTATTTTATGGCTGTCAATGATCGTGGCAGATATTTAGATCACCAGCATATATCTTTTGCTCGCTTATATAACGCAAAAGGGCAAAAAATTGGGGGTGGTAATCGAGTTAAAGAAATTCGAATTCAAGACAATTGGGACAAAATGAATTCTAATCTTGATACCGCATTTTATGGACAAGCTTACACCTATAAGAAAGACGGAATTAGCTCTGGCGTAGCTACATATGAGCCAATCGGAAGCGAAGAAAACCCATTTATCGTTGCTACTGGGGAGTTTAATAATTCAGGGGTACTAGCACCGGAATTGTGGTACTACAAAACTGAACCTTTTGGAGAGTCTTTGTTTCCTACTCCATCCATTGGATATAGCTCAGTTACTGTTAGGAATCTCAAATATAAGGATCCGAAAAATTTACAACATCACGCCACGGGGTTTGAAGTGAATGAATTTTATACAGCAAGAGACTTCCCAACGATCACAAAACGAACCATTAAAAGCGGCATTCCAAAAACAACAACGATTGCTTTTCTAACAAAGGAAAATTCATATGTGGCATCTCAAGGATTCTATATTGAGAATAATGATATGCATGGCAGGATAAAATCCAAAAAGAGCTTTTCGGAGTATGATGATAAAACGCCAGTCAGCGGAACGGAATACCTTTATAAACTTGATAATCTGAATTCGCTTTCAAATGACGTAGACGTTGTAGATAGTGAAAATGGAGAGATAAAAAAGAAGAAAATTGGACTAGATTTTGATTTTTATATCCACACTACTGAGTCTAGCTCCAAAACGATAACACCCTCTTTTCAATTTAATTTAGATGTTATCCCACTAATTCTTGGTTTACCAACTCCTTTCATTACATTTTTTCCGTGGATGACACAAAGTAGCCTCAGGTTCCAAGGAATTACAACTACTAAAGTAGTTTATCGGAGTGGTCTCATTGATTCAGTTATTTCATATGATAATGGATCTGTTATCAAAACGAAGAACTTATTATATGATCATTTGAGCGGGGATGTAGTTGTCACTGCAACCGAAAATGAATTTAACCAGCCCTATTATAAAACCAAGTTACCAGCTCATTGGTTTTACAAGGGTATGGCCCCTGGTTATACAAGTTTGGATTTTAGTCTAACAAAAATAGACCCGAAATCTCCTGACTCCAGACTTTTTGAAGGTGATCAATTGTCGTTGTATGGACCTAATCAAAAATGGAACAGGGGCTGGGTTTATAAAAATGACAAAGGAGAGAAATGCATTATAGATGATAGTGGATCAACGATAAATACGCCTTATGATTTTGGAAAGGTAATCCGGCCTGGCAAAAGAAACATGCAATTTGCTAGTGCTGGTGAGATTATTACTAAATCGAATCCAATTATTGATTCAAAGAAACTTCACTTTACGAAGGTAATTGACGCATCCGCTATTGAATTTAAAGATCAATGGATGACTTACTATGGCGTTCAACCTACTTACCCAAAGGCCAGGTGTAATTGTGTAGAAAATGACATTTTAAAAGGGTTAGGGTCTATTCGTTTGTCAGATGACCGAGGCATTGCAACTTTAGAAGGTTCTACTCTTACAGTAAGGTTATCTAATAAGTGCATCCTCACCATCGAATTGGAAACAAGCTTTCCAATCTGCGATAATATCATCTTTACATTCTTTGATATCAAAACAAAAACTATTGGAAACTTTTGCAAGGAGGCCTACAGTTTTACTGGTAGTTTCCAAAGCAGCTGTGGGGTTGAACCAAAAGGCAGTTTTAGGGGAGTGAGTAGTTGCAACCTTTATTCGTGCACAATCACAAGTGATGATGTTAAGAATGAGGACGGATGCGTTTCAGGGGCTGGCAAAACTATAAACCCGTTTCTCTCTGGTCTACATGGAGTATGGAGGCCATATTCTTCTTATAAATATCTTACTGATCGTGCAAATGATCCAGCATTAACTCTTGATGACCAGGGCACTTACCAAAATTTTAGTTTGTATCATCGACCCATTGCAACCAATAAATTAGTAGTGAATGATATCAAACCCGAAGAGTGGCAAGCAAAAGAGTACGCTGAGATTTTCGATTCGCACGGCAGGCCGCTCGAAGTCTTAAATGCCTTATTCATTCCGAATAGCCAAACTTTTGGGTATGGATATACTTTGCCAGTAGCGTCAGTTAGCAACTCTCATTATTTTGAGTCAGGTTTTGACAGTTTTGAGGACTATTCGTTTCTTAAAACAGTCGAAAATAAATTGGGGGAATGCGATTTACCAGCGTTTTTTAAATTTAAAGATATAAACAATCTCAATCAGGAAAAGCCAAATACCACTGGCATTACCGATTTAATAAGTCATACAGGTAGAAGAAGTTTATTTATAGTTAATGGAACATCAGCATTAATGCAAGGTATTTTCCAAGAGGGCTGCACACCTCAATTCATCAAACAAACTAGTGAGACTGAAAACTATATTTTAAAGTCATGTGATATTGTTAAAGGGTTTACTCCGATACCTGGAAAGGAGTATATAATTAGCTTATGGACTTATAGAAATCGAGCTCTAGAAGAATTAGATGATGAAGATGCTTTTATTGAACTTACTTTCAATAACTTGAAGGGAGATCAACTGACAAGTAATTTCAAAATTAAATCAAATGGATTACTTATTGATGGTTGGCAACAAATGGTGGGATCATTTATGGTGCCTGTCGGCTCTACAGGATATAAACTTTCACTGGCCGCAAAGTTTGCTAACGTTTGCATAGACGATGTTCGTATTCATCCATTTAACTCCAATATGAAGTCTTACGTTTACGATCCTCGCAGTTTACGGCTAATGGCAACACTTGATGAGCAAAATTTTGCTACACTGTATGAATATGATGGTGAGGGGCAGCTTACAAGAACAAAAAAGGAGACAGAAAAAGGAATTGTAACACTGCAAGAGATTAAGACAGCCAAACCAAAGACAAAAGTTTTGTTAAATGTAAAGGAGGAATAAGATGAAAATTTCACCTACGCTCCTGCTTTTGTTTTTTACCATATCATTGGCTGCACAGCACAAGGTTGAACAAAATGATGATTTAAAGTTTAAAGAGGTTGTAGAATTTATGCTTCCTCAAAAAAACGGTCAATTTATTTTCGAGAGAACACTGGCTGCTTTAAATGATGTTCGGGAGGCCAATATTTCAAATGTTCTGACGCTAGAAATTAATCCAAACTTAAAAGTAAACTCAGCAAAGAAAGCTTTCTCAATTGAGCTTGAGTTTGAAGTGCATTATGGCGATAGCGAAACAAATCTTGTTTCAGAGACTGCAATGCTTAAAGTTGGATACGCGCCCGATCAACCATACAAAGCCAAAGATGCGTTTTTGAAAGAAGCTTACCGTGTTGTTAAGTACAAGCTTAAAGGTGTTATATATACAGAAGATTCATCGGGAAAGGCTATTGATTTACTAAGCAATGATGGCACACAGCTGAGTCCACTGTTTGATGTTACAAAAGAAGATCTAATTACTCTTCATCACCAAACGCAGTACGATCGCTATGTAAAACCTAACATTGGACAAATCGCTGGAAATCTGAAATTGATTAAAAATAGTGGTTATGTTAAATGTAGTTGGGATGAAGTCCCTTGGGCAATGGCCTACGAAGTTGAATATACATTCGCTGACAATTATGGCACACGCACCGGAACAGTGCTCTTGCCTCACTTGGTTCAGTATGATTTCAAGGGCAACAGTACCCGGATTGAAACTCTTACTACTGAAATAGAGATACCGCTGGTGTACGAAAGCGGCTACTTATTGTTTAGAGTGCGGCCTCTCTCTTACTGGGGTAAAAATCTCGATAAACGAGTTTACGGGCTGTGGACAAACACCAATGATACCGGAGTGGTGAATTTGAAATCAGATTTTAATTTGCCTGACGGGTGCCTACTAATAGAACCAAAAGATATCCATGAGCTGGATAAAAAAAACTGGCAACATGTAACTTCATTTGCTGAAGGAGCTAAGCGTAAGGATGCAGTCTCTTACCTTGATGGTACACTTCGGCAGCGACAAATCGTTTCAAATTTAACATCACAGAAAAGTGTAATAGTAAGTGAAACAATTTATGATTTTGTTGGAAGGCCTGTAATTGAGATGCTGCCCGCGCCAGTCCTACCATCAACCACCTATCCAGATAAACAACCCCTAAAATTTTACAAAGCCTTCAACCAAAACAAGAAAGGCAATCCATATAAGAGATGGGATTTTGATCTTGATCCAAAAGTGGGATTACCTATGACTGCTCAATTGGGTGATCAAGAGGGAGCGGGTAAGTACTATTCGCCTAATAATGGTTTTGATTTAAAAGGCAGTGCAATGCTTGCTCAATTGGCATTCATACCGTATGGGAAAGGATATCCATTTACTCAAATTGAATATATGGCCGATAATACTGGCCGAATAAGAAGAAGAAGTTTGCCAGGCGATAAATATCATTTTGATATTTCAAGAACAAATAAGTTCTCTAGATACTATTATGGTACCCCCTCACAAGAGGAACTTGACCGAATGTTTGGAAATGATGTTGGATATGCTAAGCATTATGATAAAGAAGTTCGGATAGACGAGAATGGTCAGGCTTATGTGAGTTATAAGGATTTAAAAGGAAATGTAATTGCCACCGCGCTTACAGGCGTACCACCACCAAATGTTACTGCCTTAGAGGGTATTTCGGAAAAATCATTAACAATTAATCTCATTGACGAACAGAACAGAGTTGATAAGCTTTCAAACAGAATAGTCTCTGAGTATACACTTACCATTACTCAGCCTACCAATTTAAAATTGGACTATACATTAGCTAGTGAGCCATTTACGGTCACCACTTGTGATGCGCAAGTTAACCTATGCTATGATTGCATCTATGATCTTGAAATTCAAGTAAAAGATGAATTTGGCAATGTTGTTAAAGATACAAATAACAAGGAGGCATGGTGGACGAAGACTATTGGCACTATTTCAGATAAAGAAATACGCACTGAGAATAAACAAAATGTTGCAATCACGAACTCTAATATTCGGCTTGAAATTGGTAGTTATAAAGTAACTAAAATTCTTTCGGTCAATAGGGAATCAATTAACAAGTACGTAGCAGATTATATTGGCGATGAAAATATTTGGACTTGTAAATATCCAATTGAAGTCCCTTCAACGCCAACAATTCAATGCATCGATATAGAGAAAAAGGAAAAGAAACCATGCGAAATTCAACGAAGCCTAATGATGGTGGACATGTCACCTGCAGGTCAATATGAAACGATTTCCCAAAGCAACTTTAAAGAAGCATTTGAAAAACGTAAAAGCATCATCGTAAATATATCTGGCGTCATAAGACCTGCTCATTTGCTCAGCTGGCAGGAGTTAAGCATATACTGGACTGATGAAATGGCCGAGGCCATGTTAGCGTATCATCCTGAAAAGTGCTATCTCGACTGGTGCCAGCAAAACAGCGCTTTAATAACGTATTCAGATGATGTAATGCTTACTGAAAAAGCTGCTGATGCAAGAACTGAAACAAGCTACAAAGAAATAACCGAAGGAAACCCAGACAGCAAAGATGTTTTGTTCAACCTGCCAAATTCAAGTAACGCTATGGCAGCATTTATGAAACAACCATTTTCAAACAATACTACTTGGACCATTTTGGATTATGCAAAGATTGCTGCAGCCGGATTCAGTAACGAAATTAACGAAGCTGAGATTAACTCATATTTGGTAAATCGCGCACTTTTTGACAATCCAACTGAACTTGCAGATAGTGAATGGCGGCAACTGAAAATGTTATACCTAAACAAAAGGACTGAATTACTCGACAAAAAGAGGGAAGCGGATATTTCAACTAAAGGATGTAAGATTAAAGCATCAGCAATTAAGATTCCGGTCTTTCCAACACAAGCAAAAGTCGAAGAGATAATCAAATGGAAGAATCCAGGTGACCCAAAGCCGGAGTCCGTTTGCGGAAACTGTTATACTGCAAGCGGTATTTTGCAGTTCTTAAACTCTCGTCTTGAAGGAAAAAGCAAACTCACCGATCCTGCACCCATTTTTGGTTCGAACCTATCATTAATCTCATCACCACGGACTGATCTATTTTTGGCAAAAGGGAGAAAATTTGAATGGGCAGCAAAAAAAACGAACTCCGAACTTAAAGGCTGGATTAGTGTTGTTGGTGACGCTAGTCCTCTGTGTACAATTAATCTGAAGGTATTAACACCTAATGCGCAATTTGATTGGGATAAAATTATTGGATTTACATGCCTTAAGACGGGTAATTCAACTACTGATTTTTCGTTGATGGCCCAGTATGGTGACGGCCAACAATATGAGCTAACAGGACAGAGCACTTGCTTGAATATGAAAGCATGTTATTCCGAATTAATGGAAAACGGCTGCAAGCAATATGAAGAACCTATTAAAGAAGTGACTGAAGCTTTGATGAAGTACATATTCATTGCAAAACAACCCGTTATCCGAGTCGGGCAATATGGCGATGGTAATAAAATCAAGTGGTGCATTGATAGACCAATAGATATTAAAAATGGCAGTTTCACTTTCGATTTTAGAAGGCAGTGCGACAGCAACTGTTCTATATCCATTAAGTCTTCAAAAGAAGTTCTTCTTAGTATAGATCAATGGATAATTAAGGAAATAAACCTTCAGCCACAAGTTATATCTGCAACTTCATCACCAATCAACACCATTGTGATCGTTCTAAAACGAAAAGGCGGAAAAGCAAGTGAAGCTACAATCGAAGTTACCAGTAAGTGTTTTGATTTTGGCTCTTGTCAATTTTCCCTTTGTTGTTATCCTCTAATGAAAGAACCCATAGTTGAAAAGCCATTAACCTGCGATCAAATTGCAGACATACAAAAAGCCAATAACATTGAGATATTATCCGATGCATCAAGAAAGCTGAGCGAGGATAACTTACGCAATGCATACATCACCCACTGCCTACAGCCAATCGAGAAATTTACAGTTAAATACAAAGAATCAACTTACCAATACACATTAAGCTATTTTGACCCAGCGGGCAATTTAATTAAAACAATTCCGCCACGTGGCGTGAAGCTCTTGACGGATGACCAAATTAAATCTGTCACACTTTATCGAAAAGATAGAAAGCAAAAGCCAATTTTCCCCGAACATACAATGGCTACCACCTATGCTTACAATACGCTTAATAGTGTGATAAAAACCATCACACCAGATGCTGGTGAAGCTCGCTTGTGCTATGACGAACTAGGTCGGCTCATCTATACTCAAAAAGTCGGAAGAACTTCGTTTATCTTTTATGATAAATTAGGAAGAGTTGCCGAGACAGGCCAGATACCGTCCAGTTATTTTTTGCTACCTTTTCATTTAAAGTACATCGATTTCAAGAAACAGTTGGCAATCAACCATCCCTATAAAACAGACGTTTTTACTACTTTTTATGATACTGAGCCCGTACGTGTTACGGGTGGGTTTGATAAACAGCCATCAACACTGGGGCTGAACAATTTACGAAACCGTGTTTCCGCTGTAGTGTATCACAGTACATTTTTATACAGCAGTCCCTACGTACATGCCTTCTTTTATGACTACGATATCAATGGAAATGTAAAAAAGCTAGTTCAAGATTTCAGGCATCTTGCCAAGTATGATAAAAAGTTGAATCTATCTGCCGCTGATCTAGATTTCCACCGGTTCAAAACAATTGAATATGACTATGACCTCATCAGCAGAAAAGTAAATCGGGTATGGTACCAACCTAATCAAACAGACCAGTTTATTCATTGGTATCAATACGATGCAGATAACCGGATTACAAGTGTTAAGACGTCTAACCGCATTTGGGAAGATACAAGAACAATAGACAAGGATGCCCAATATGAATATTACTTGCATGGGCCACTTGCCCGCATAGAGCTTGGCAGAGAAAAAGTACAAGGACTTGATTATGCTTACACAATACAAGGCTGGCAAAAAGGAATGAATAGTACGCTTTTAGAACCAGGCCTTGATATTGGCAGGGATGGATCTGGTCAAAGTACTACCTTAAAAGATGCCATTGCCTATACTCTTAATTATTATGAAGGTGACTATTCTCCTGTTGGAGGAAAAGATGCAGTCTTTACTCCAGATATGAGCAATACTCATTTTTTTAAAAACACCAACGTATCCAGTGACTTGTTTAACGGCAACATACGGAGCATGATTACGTCAATTGACAAGTTTAGTGGAGCGGATAAAATCCAAGGTACTGCGTACCGATATGATGCATTGAACAGACTTAAAGAAATGCAAACATTCAGAGCCACTGATTACATGCATTTTGAAAGCAATGGTGGCTATACTGATTTATACAAAACCGCTTATCGCTACGATCCTAATGGAAATATTTTAGCGCTTACACGAAATAATGAACTGGGCAAACCAATGGATGACCTCGCCTACAGTTATTATAATATAAATAATCAATTGAATGAAGTAAAAGATCAAGTAGGAAGGGTAAGTGGTAATGACCTGGATAGCACTAATACTTTTCAATATGATTTTTATGGACGATTAGGCATCGTAACCGAGGGGCCTGCTCAACCCATGACGCAAACCTACACATGGAATAATTTTGATAAGCTGAGAAATGTGAAGAAAGACGATGGTACAAACATTGAATTTGAATACAATTCCAACCAGCATCGGGCTTTTAAGTTTGACGAGAAAACAAATACCGGAACATATTATGTGAATGATTTACAGGGGAATCCAATGGCTATATATACACTAACGGACAAGGATATCAAAATTGACATCAACATCTATGGCTCTAATAGGTTGGGATCTTTAACCCAAATAATCAAACCAATTAGTTACATCAAGCTTGATACTGCTAGTCTTTATCGAGGCGAAAAACAGTATGAACTCACTAATCATTTGGGTAATGTGTTAGTGACCATCAGCGATAGAAAGAGGAAAGAAAATAATATTTGGGTAACTGATGTCGTAACCGCTTCGGACTATTATCCAGGTGGGTCACTTATGCCTGCGCGTATTATTAGCTCAAACTCTTACAGATATGGATATAACAAAGGCTCTGAGAAAGATGATGAAATTAGTGGTGCGGGCAATCACTTCACCACTATCTTTAGAGAAGGGGATACACGACTCTTAATTTGGTGGTCGCCAGATCCTAAAATCAAAATGAAGTCCAGTCGTTCACCATATTCTTTTATGGATGGGAATCCAGTATTGTTAAATGACCCAAACGGTGACTGTCCTCCAGGCACCCCATGTGCGGATGTCGTAAAATCTCCAATAATTTCGAGTGATAACGGAGGAAAAAATAATAACAGATTTAGGATGGGCAAAAGGGATCATGAAGGCCTAGATGTATTGGCGAGTAAAGGCACCGAAGCACTAAATATACTTGCTGGCAAGGTTGTAGATGTTTTTAATAATCACGATAGTGATGAATATAGCGGACGAAGAAGGGTAGATGAAAATGGTAATAGAGTTAGCAAAACCCCTACAACAGGCTATGGAAATTCAATAGTTATCAAACACAATTTAGAATCAAATTATTCATTTATAAGTGCAGGTAAAGAAGTGACTCTTTCCAAGGGAACTTACATATACATAAGGTATTCTCATTTAGATCATGCAGATGAAAGCTTATTGAATAAAGATGTGGGTGCTGGTTTAAAAATCGGAGTAACTGGCGCAACTGGAAATCCAGGATTTTATCAAAATCAATGGGGTATTTCAGCCGACAATAGACATGTTCATATTGAAGTATCTACAAGCAGATATTTTTCGCGCGAAAGCAGAATTGACCCGGAAGCATTTATGAATACAAAATACGACAAACAAGGTTACGAGATACCAAATCCAAGACCAAATTACTTTACTCCCAAGAAGTAGGAAACAGTTCTATGGCCTAAATTATTCATTTAAATATTTAAGTATTAGTAATATTTTGTACCACTGTTCAAAGAACGAACCTATTTTCCATGTCATCATGGGCTTAAACGATCAACAGATTATTGAATCAACCCATCAGCCATCAACTCCGCTTGCTTCATCACCGTGTCAATTGCTTTCTGTTGTTTATCAGGTGGATAGCCATATTTACTTAGCGTTCTGCGGACGAGAACCATAAGTTTAGCTCTGGCGCTTTCGCGTATGGTCCAATCCAACGTTGTGTTGGAGCGGACTTTATCTGCTATTTCGCGGGCAATGTCTTTAAGTGTTGTATCCCCTAGAACTTGTACGGCACTATCATTGAGTTCGAGAGCGTTATAGAATGCTACTTCGTCTTGGTTTAAACCTAAAGCAATACCCTCCATGTCAGCGGCCTTAACCGCTTTTGCTACATTAATCAACTCGGTAATAACTTCAATGGTTGTTATCAAATTGTTCTGATATCTTTTTATTGATGCCTCAAGCATTTCTAAAAGCAATCGACTCTTAACCAGGTTAGTCCGGGAGCGAATTTTTAACTCATCATTCAGAATCTTTTTTAACAACTCAATGGCAAGGTTCTTATGTTTCATTCCTTGAACCTCAAGCAGAAATTCATCGGATAAAATCTCTAAACCAGAAATGTCTGGCTTGGCCATCCCAGCTGCCTCGAAAATATCAATCACCTTATCGCTGCTGAGTGCTTCATCAACAATCTGTTTGATGGCCGTTTCAATCTGAGCATCGCTCTTGCCACCTCCCAGTCCTTCAAACTTTATTAACCGTGCTTTCACGGCCTGAAAGAATGCCACCTCAGGCAAATGCTCCTGTACTTCTTCACGTGTAATGCAGAGTGATAATGACTGACTCAAGAGACTCACTTCCCGAATAAATCTTTCTTTGCCATCCTTTAGGCCCAATAGATGTTCCTCGGCCTGAAGTATGATCGACAACTTCTGATTGGCATCAGCAATAAAGAATCTCCGGTAATTGAACTTGAAACTGTTTTGGTAGTAAGCTTCTGGTTCTTCAGCAACAATACCTTGATGGGTTGTACTTTCTTCGTTGAACATTTGCTGAATGACTTCCAGCTTTTCAGTGAAAATCTCAACTGCCTTCTCAATATTCTCAGCTGGCTCACCTTTCCCGCCTGCCTCACCGTAAAAAGATAACGCCTTCTTCAAATCTGTACCGATGCCCAGGTAGTCTACTATCAAACCTCCCGGTTTATCTTTAAACACTCGGTTGACACGAGCTATCGCCTGCATCAGGTTGTGACCTCGCATGGGTTTATCCACATACATGGTGTTGAGGCACGGAGCATCGAATCCAGTAAGCCACATGTCTCGCACAATAACGAGCTTCAATGGATCGGCAGGGTTTTTCATTCGCTCCGAAAGCGCTTTGCGCTGGAGCTTGGTGGTTTTGAATTTGGAAAGAACCGGTCCCTCGTCACTGCTTGCAGTCATGACAACTTTCACAACTCCTTTATTAAGGTCATCGTCATGCCAATGCGGACGTAAGGCAATGATGGCATTGTAAAGTTCAGCCGCAATTCTACGACTCATGGCAACGATCATACCCTTACCCTCAAAAGCGCTTTGACGTTTTTCAAAATGGGTAACGATGTCTTTGGCCAGGTTTTTTATTCGGTCAACATTGCCAACGATAGCTTCAAGCTTGGTCCACTTGGCTTTGGCTTTTTGTTTTTCGGTGACTTCTTCGTCTTGCTCCAGCTCTCCATCAAACTCTTCAATGAGTCTCCTCCCGTTCTCGTCCAGGTTTACTTTGGCTAGTCTGCTCTCATAAAGAATCTTTACCGTGGCGCCATCTTCAACGGCATCTTTAATATCATAACGGTCTATGTAGTTGCCAAAAATCTGGGGCGTATTTACATCAGTGCCCTCAATGGGTGTTCCGGTGAAACCGATGTATGTAGCGTTCGGCAACGCGTCACGCATGTACTTGGCGAACCCGTACGCCAAACGTTTGCCCACTACATTCTTGTCGCTGTCTTTGACGTCCAGGTATTTTGCTTCAAAGCCGTATTGCGTTCGATGCGCTTCATCGGCAATCACCACAATGTTGGTGCGATCCGACAAACGATCATACTCAGACTTCTTGCCTTCGGGCAGAAACTTTTGAATGGTGGTAAATACAATCCCACCACTAGCCACTTTAAGTAGCTCTTTTAAATGATCCCGGTTTTCCGCTTGAACAGGCTCCTGACGGAGCAATTGCGTTGAGGCTGCGAACGTATCGAACAACTGATCATCCAAATCATTGCGGTCGGTAATCACTACAATGGTTGGGTTCTGCATGGCAGTTGTGGTGATAAGCTTACCGGAATAAAACACCATGCTCAGACTTTTGCCCGACCCTTGCGTATGCCACACAACGCCACCGCGTTTGTCACCGTGCGCACCCGAAGCAGCAACGGATGATTGCACAGCTTTGTTTACGGCATAGTATTGATGGTAGGCAGCCAGTTTTTTGGCAGTCTCTATTTGAATAAGACCGGTTTTAAGGTCTTCCTTTCTTGTTTTCTCAAACACAATAAAGTTGCGCACCAGGTCAAGCAGTGTTGCCGGTGGCAACATACCGTTGATAAGCGTTTCCAACTGGGGCTTGAAACGCGATGCCTCCTTAACCCCATCCGTAGTTTTCCAGGCCATGTAGCGACTGAGGTCTGCAGAAACGCTTCCGGCTTTGCACTCCAACCCATCCGACACAATACAAATAGTATTGTACGTGAACAAACTGGGGATTGTAACCTTATAGGTTTGCAATTGCTGAAACGCACTGTTGATGCTGGCATTATCACTGGCAGCATTCTTTAACTCCATGATTACAAGTGGTAGGCCGTTAATAAACAACAGTACATCTGGCCGCTTGTGTTGATTGTTCTCGATAATGGTGTATTGGTTCACCACCAGAAACTGGTTGTTGCCTGGGTTCTCAAAATCAATAAGCGCTACCTCATGGCTACGCTCGTACCCGTTTTGCTGGTATGGAATTTTAACTTTCTCGACCAACTCCCGATGAAACAACTCGTTGTTGTGCAGCAAATCTGGAGACGATATTCGGAGAATTTTCTGAACGGCTGCCTCTTGCGCATCCAACGGTATGTTGGTGTTGATCCTGGCAATAGCTTCCCTCAAGCGTTTAACTAAAATTATATCACTGAAACTCTCGCGCTCACAAAACACACCCTCCGGTGAAATATCACGACCATTGACATACTTCCAACCCAGGGCTTGTAGGATTTCAATGGCCGATTGCTCGATGATATTTTCAGTGATGGGTTTCAAATGCTTTTCAAGTTAACTCATCTAATTTTCCCTTGATTCTCTTAAAAATTTCTTGAGCGTCCGCAAAATTTGATTGACTTTGCTTGGATTTAGAAGATTCAATAGTCTTCTCAATGTACTCAACATAAAATCCATTTTGATTCTCCAACAACTCAATTGTCTGCCCTTCACTGCGGCAAGCACAAACAATTACCTTGCACTTGGCACTTTTTAGTTTATCAATTTTTGGCTTCAATGCACGGTAACTATCTCCCAAACTTGTTAGACCAACTTTTTTTTCTGACTTGATGAGGACACTCCAGAAGTCGTTAAACCTTCCATAGTTTCCATCAACTTCACTAAAACCAGAACTTAGCATCAATTGGAATAGATGTTTGATGGTGGTTGACTTCCCTGTATTACCCTTACCTCTAAGAGCTATTATAAGTTTCATATTTAGTTAGTAAAGTTAGGATTCTGTCTAGTTCACCTTTGAACCAATATCATGTAGCGCAGCCTTTAGTACTTTCCATGCAATCTCTGAAGTATGTGAATCAGGTGTAAATCCTGTACTCATCTGCTCAAATGGGTGAATAAAGTTTCTGAAGTCCCGCAGTGAATGACTATGTTTCTTGACATCTAATCCGAGGAACTCCAATTCATGAGAAACCTCAATAAGGGAATGTAATGACCATTCAGGGAATGGTTTCACTTTACCAAATTTATCCTTTGGCGCTGCCTTGGCTTGATTAAATGAAGAAGGATTTTGAGTAGCTATATTTAACAAAACACCTTCTAAAACGCTACCTGAAAGAAAAAGTACAGAAAGAGGAGCGTTAACCTTTAGGCACTTCTTGATCTCTTCTATTCTTTGTTCTATTATAGAAGCCACAGATGAAGGAAGTTTTAGCAACCCAACTGAAGTTTCATCAATTTCTTTGATCAAGAAATCTTCCACCTTTGATTCTGCCTTCTGCTCTTTCCCTTGGAGCCTACAGGCTATTACCAAGCAATCGGTCACTATTTTGTCGTTAAGCTTTTTAACATCTTGGATACCAAGGTCGATCTGGGCTTGATAATAGCTTATAAGTTCTTCTAATAGTTTTCCCACTACAACATCGCTTTCAACTTCCCAAAACGCCCTAAGCCTTTTTGCTTTCGATGAGCCATAGGCTTCGTACTTCTTAGAGAAAATATCCAACCGAACAACACTGGAGACAAATCTCCCAAAGTTCTGATTGGAGAAATTCAACACGAAGCCACCGCTCATCGCGAATAATGTTTCAAATTTCTGCATCTCGATTTGTGATAAACCCGCCATGATTTCCTGCTAGTTTTCTTTAGGGTATGGGAAGTAAATTAATCATTTCAACGATTGACGCCTTAAGTTCGTCAGGGGTGTATGGTGCGTTAAACGTATTCTCAGGATGATGAATAGAATTCCTGATGTAAGTCTGTAAAGTTGAATTGACAGGTGGTAAAGGATTTCCATTTTGACCTCTAACCCATAACATATTCTGTCCAATTCCTCGTTGCACAAGAAATGCTTCCATCGCGTTCAACGTAAAGTTTTGTGTAGTTTCTTGAATATACCCGTATAGTTCATTGTGAAACTCTACCGTTGAAAGCCCATAGGCATGAAAATTTATCTCACCCCATGACGGACTCCATGGAAACTTGCCCCACCCAGCTATATTAGGGTAACTCAAAACGACTTTACTTTGATCATTGCGATTAAAAATGACCAGACCTACATTCCTCGTTAAGCAGTTCTTGAAAATGTACGGGGAGTGAGTTGAAAGAATGATCTGCTTATCCTTAGATTCCTTCATCAGTAATTCTATCAACTTATCTTGAGCCTTTGGATGCAGATGTAACTCAGGTTCATCAATCATATAAATCAAAGAGCCTTTTGATTCTCCGGCAATGCTTCTAAGAAGGAGTAGAGTTAAAATCATTTCTACGCCAGAACCCAGATCCTTAGTCTTTATTTGTTTTAGTTCATTTTCTTCTCTCAATGCAAAGAAAGCGCCTGTGAAGGGATGCAATAAATCAAGTAGTTCAATTTTAAGGTTCTCATATTCGGCTACTCCAAAAAAGTTTTTTAAGTCCTCCGAAATCTTTTGTCCTGCTCCAGTTTGAGCTATTTCAAATACATTTTGAAAGTATTCGCCTCCAATGTTTTCGACAAGCTTGGCAACAGTTGTTGCATCGACTTTTTTTGCAAATCTCCAGTTTAAATCATCACAGATCCTTTCAAATGTTGTACTAAATGTACCTGTATTGATTTGCCTCGTCCGGTTCTTATCAAAGAGGAAGATATTTAATTCACCATCAATAATATTCTCTTTAGAGAACATCTTGTAAAGTGGTAAAATATCTTTTCCAGAGTCTTCACCTTTGTTATTCCTGTAATGTGCTTCTTTAGCAATGAAATAACTATTTATTGAAAAAGGAGATGACAGTAGTTTTCCCGGTGCTTTTCGATCGCGGCATTTTGCCTTGAACTCTATTCCATTAGCGTTAAAGAAATTGTCAGCCCATGGCATGGAGCATTTGAAATCACTAGTGGTTTCGCCCCTAATGATTATCTCAGCATCCTTTTTAAAAAAATCATTAATACTTAATTTATTTTCAGCCGAATAACTACTTTGAGTGATGTAATTAATTGCATCGAGAACAGTTGTTTTGCCATTTCCATTTTCTCCAATTAAGATATTCAATCCACTTCCTTCATGCTGACCATCAGGCACACTCAAATTGATTTCTTGCCTTTCAAAGCACTTTAGGTTATCAATGGTTATTTTCTTGAAGAATAGATTTGCCATATTAGTTCCTCATTTCCCCAATTTCTTTTTTATTCTATCCGAAGGCAAAACACTATTGTTCAGCTTACGCAAGACCCCTCCAGTAATTGTATAGTAAGAATTTTTATAAGGCTTCCTTTTGTTGTCTAACAAATGTTCCTGAATCATTTTCCCACGACCATTATAAATTTCTTCAAGTGTAGCATCCTCATTAATATGAATTGCTAAAAAAAAATCGGGGCAATGGTCATATGGAAAGTAGAAGTAGTATTTCATACTAGCCTTGATTTGAACTTCCCGTCCAGTATCAATTTCATGGGCATCATACCTATCATTGTTTTGCGGATATAACCTGATATTGTAGTCTCTTTCAGCAAGCGCTTCTCCAATATCACCCACCAGTCTCCCATCCAGAGGAAACCCTCGGTCATATTTAGAGCGCAGGCTTTCTGTGACTTGGAACAGTATCTTAAGTTCACCCTTCATAAGTTAAACCTTTACCCGCACCTCACCACTCATCAACTTGGGCAGCAAAGAGTGCCGTTGTTGGTTGAGCGTGGATTGGTTTATCTTTATGTTAGTACTTTAAATCCCTTCTAACTTTTAATTCATTTTAATCCCGGCAGCAATCTTTGCACCCACTCAAATTCCTTTTCTTCATTTGGTTGGCGATAGAAATTACCTTGATATTGTTTAATCCAATTTAGCGCCTCTCTCACACCGGCTCTCTGACCCGCAATAGTATCGAGTACTGCAAGAAATTGCTCATATAGATCACTTCTCCAAGAATAGACAGAGTCTATGATCTGCTTTTCCATCAGATAAGACTCTAATGGATAATTAGCACCGGCATTCCAACACTTGCAAAGACGGATGACATTTCTAACAACATTGTTTGGTATGGACTTATTCTTAGCAATTAATGGCTCATTAATATCGTTTGGTACAGTCTCACGCCAGCTGTCACCAGAGTCAGGGATATAGTAATACTTACTCCCATAATGCAGGAATTGTTCACTATAACCTGGAACTAGGTCAAAGATTATGTGATTAAGTTCAAGTTTGACAGCAGGAAAGTCTTTCTTAAAGCTTGACAGAGGGTATGCCTTGGCAACAACATCGAGAATATTTTTCCGATATGTACCGGGGGTTCTTTTCACCAAATCCGTACTGAATAGAACCATGATGTCAACATCAGATTGAGGATCGAATTTTCTCGGCAGGATAGTGTTTCGAGTGAATGAACCAAAAGGGATAAACTCTTTAACATAGCTACCTAGTCCATCCTTAAGCACTTTTGTTAATTGAGCCACAGACGCTTTCAGTTTTTCTCTTTCAGCATCACTATAAGAAATTACCAACTCTTGTTGAGCAAATGTTGTTAGCCTTGTGTTGATACTTGCCATCGAATTAATCTCTAGAGGAACCAATTATCTGTTTCAGGGTCCTTCCGTTCAATTGCCCACTTTGCCAAGCGTCTTGCGAAACCTGGAATCTCCGGTTTTTCGCTTGCATCAAGTTCAATTACTAATTTACTCAGCCGCTCTACCTCAGCTTCACTGCACTCACTCAAGAAAAAGCAACTGCGTATTTCCTTGTGTAGTGCTAAATACCTTTCAGCAGCCTCCTTGTGCTTAGCCCGGTAGTTCTTGCCTTCTCCCTCATTCCAGATTAACAAAGCGATTGCTCCAAATAAGCCAATTGCATCAAACCAAACATCGCTGGCCAACAAATTCATGATGTCAAGAATACTTGTAATCACACAAGACCAAATCGCTATGGCAATGAGATTCCGTCTTAGGTCAGTTGCTTTGAAGTGACCTTTGGCTGAGTAAAGAGTTTCCTCTCCAAGTTTCCTTAAAAGCTCCTTCACGTTCATTTTTGACTTAAATCAATTGGAGGAACAGCCTTTGTTACCTCTGCTGTGTGAAAGTGTTTCCCATCTATATATTTAAAATTAGAATGCATGATTACCAATTCTGACTTTACTGGAACTCTGGCAATGTGCGAGTACCTATTCTTTAAACCCGGTTCATTGAAAAAGTATTTTGCACTAGCTGGCAGGAAAGAACCTTTTGAAATCAAATTTGGAAAATAAACCTGATCTCCAAATTCAGCCTTGAGTTCAACCTTATCTCCCCGATCCAGAGATGACAGTTCAAAAGTAAAATCATGAACCCGGTGTTGAACCTTGCCCTTGTTTTCCAGGCAAGCAACAAGTTCAACTATCCAATAGTCATCTTTCCTGGCGTGAAACACGATATCCACAGAGAAGTCAATAAGAGCGTGATCTTCACGTTGCCTGATGAATTTATAGTAAACCCAAATTCCACCTACAATGATGGCAACAATCTCAACAATTGCCTTTACGTCACTTAGAATTGCTGACCAGTCCGGAATCAAAGTTGGTGTGTTACCTTCCATAAACTAATTTTTCACCCGCACCTCCCCACTCATCAACTTGGGCAGCAATGTATCACGCAGGTTGGTGAGGGTTTTGATTTGGGTTGCGTTTGATTTTATTTTTTGAAAGAACGGGGCGATCTGTGTTTTGAATTCATTCAGCTTTAACTCATCTGGAATCTCTATCTTAATCTCTTTTATCATTTGACTGTTTACCGCCTCAGCAATTGAGGAAGTACTACCCAGCGATTCAAAGTTGAATGATTTCAGAAAGAGATAAAGGAACTCAGTGAACAGTTTTGTTCCACGCTTCAATGTAAAATGAGCAATTGCTTCGTTCGACAGCATTTCCTCTGTTGTAATGCCGACTCGGCCAACAGTTAATTTAAAACTTAACAAAACTGTGTTTGACGGAATCACAGGAATACTAAATTGCTCAACCGCTTCTCGAGTAAGATACTCTGAAACAGTATCTATATAAACTCCATTGTTACCCAAGTCTTTTATTGAAATCCACTTTACATCGCTTGAGTCTAATGAAAACCAATGCTGCTGTTTTCGCGGTGGTGTTCTTCCAATTTTTACGTCAAAAAGATTTCCAATGGAATCAACACCCAACCCCTCCTCCGTTTCCTCCACAAACCACTGCCTGAAAAATGTCTCTGCTAGTTGCTCCAGAGTTTTGTTTTGGCAGTGGAGTAAATCTATTTTCTCGTCTATCCCACTTAAGATATCAACAATGCTTTCTTGCTCTCTAAGTGGAGGAATGGGAC
>Ga0315912_10000863_pt1 | contig 44087 bp, 34 predicted proteins | sample VfabasoilMG_FD_204469 | JGI IMG/M metagenome (GOLD analysis project Ga0315912, IMG submission 204469) | Garden soil microbial communities collected in Santa Monica, California, United States - V. faba soil | ecosystem: Environmental > Terrestrial > Soil > Garden | place: USA: California... | reverse complement strand
TGGACCGATCTTCGTGTTCACGAGACCGATCCCCGTGTTCATGATGGACCGATTTTCGCGTTCACGAGACCGATCCTCGTGTTCACGATGAACCGATTTCCGCGTTCACGATCGACCGAAATCCGCACTAGTGCATCAACTCGGAAGTTCGTTCCGTGCCATGCACGGTTCTGCGGCCCGATGGCGTTGTTACTCGGCGCTCGCAGTATGCCCGATACAGCTTCGGCCTCGCGCCTCGCGCCTCGCGCCTCGCGCCTCGCGCCTCGCGCCTCGCGCCTCGCGCCTCGCGCCTCGCGCCTCGCCCTCGGGCCGCAGCCCCGCGCCTATCACGGAACGAACTTCCGACTTGAGGCACTAGGACTAGGGGCGTCCCGGTAAGCCCGAACCTACGTCCCTTGCTGGATGGGCGATGGGTTACGGTTCACCCGCCGTCGCCGCTGCTGCTCGCGCCCCCGTCCCCTTGGTCGCCGTAGAGCGCGTCGAGGGCGATCAGATCCGTGGCTGTAAAGACTCCGGTGCTGTCGACATCGAAGCAGGAGTTCATCACCGAACCGTTGACCACCGCACGGGCTGGTGTTCCTGGGATCAGGATCGCCCCATCCGGTGCCCGTCCTTCGTTGCCTCCGACGCCACAACTAATCGAACGATTGAAGAAGTCTGAATGGCGAAAGCCAATGCAGTGTCCGAGCTCATGCGTGATGACGTGAGTCGAAACGGCAACTCCGTTTCTTGCGACACCTCTGCCAATGTTGATTTCTTCGAACGGAAGGCCTCCGGCGGGGAAACCAGCCTCCCCACCGCCTCCGGCGACGATGTGTCCAATGATTTCCGCGTCACATCCGGCATCGGACCCGGTGGTTCGCACCATTTCGAACGTCAGATCGAGCTCGTTGTAGTTACTGATGGCGTCATCGAGGGCCCGGCTCAGGATCCCGCTGAACTCCGTTCCGTCGATACAAATGACCGCAATGTCTAAACTGATCAGATTGATGGTGCGGAACTGGCGGAAGTCGCTGTCATCGGAGCCGTCGAGTGGATCGCGGGTAGCTCCAATTGGCACACCGATCATTTCACGTGAGGCTTGCAGGGTCACCAGCGCATCGCGTCCCGCAAACACCAGCCCGTCCCGGACTTCGATTTCCGTATCCGGATACCCGGCCTCGCGCAGGTTCTCGATAATTTCCTGAGTGGTTCCGTCGTAGTCCCGATCGTTGCCTTCGACTGGTTCGGGTTCACTGGTACAACCCACCACGATTCCCAACAATGCAGCTGTCACTTCTCTGATCTTCATTCGTCGATCCCTTTGAAAGTTCGATGCCGAGGCTGAATGGTCATCTAAGTACTATCTATCGCAGAAGGCGTTCGGGCTCGTCACCAAGCGTGGCCGTGCTCTCGAAAACCCCTTTGAGGTTGTCCCGTCTCCAAGACTCGTGAAATAGAGAACGCCATCGCAGTGCGTCGGCCGAGGAAGAGCAGCGGGCGTTTGCGCGCACAAGTGACCGACGAGAGCGGGGCCAGAAGCGGAGTTGCCTATTGCACGAACTGCGAAGATAGAACGATAGCACGGGCCGAAGGCTGTTGCGCGTATTGAGCTCGTTTCTTCCTGTCGCAAAATGGGGTCTGGATAGGGGATGGGGGGATCTTGTGAACGCAGATGTCGACTCGACGTGGTCACATTCGTGGGCCCAGGTACTTGCTCGAGTTGCTCCACATTCATGAGTGTTGATTTCGCTCGGCCGCCGGCAAGCGAGGACACATGGAATTCCGCGAACATCGAATGTGGAAGTACCTCGAGTGACGAAAGCGAGGATTCGAGCCGAACGGATAGCGCTGTTCGAATCCGTGGCAAGGTTTGGGGCTCGACCGATAGGGAATGGTGGCGAAGGTCCGTTGGGGATAGGCATCGGTCAATCGACCGATGGGGAATGGTGGCGAAGGTCGTGGGCCGTTGGGGATAGGCATCGGTCAATCGACCGATGGGGCTATCGTGGACGACGGGGTTGCTCCGGCCCACCATGATCGAGGCCGAACACCTCCGTGTTCTCGGTGCTCAGCGCCTCTTGCCAGCTCGACGAAAGGGGCGCCTGAGGCGCAGAGGGGAGGGACGGAATCCATAGATGTTCCCACCGAAGTGCCGAGGCTGAAGTTGGGAATGAGCCGAGTGCGATATGACGACCTGAGTCGAGCCAGCAGAGGCAGTGTTCATTGTGGGCGTTCGCCGCTCGACCCGACGAGGATCCACAACCCCATCGGGCCAAAACGGCGTGGTGCAATGCGGCGACGAGGTCACGTCGATCCGCGCTCAGGCGAATCAGCGGGGCGTCCGTCGTTGGCATCGATTTCGCTGCCCGAGCCGAATGCATGCACCAGCCGAGAGGTCCGTGGGCGTTCGATTGCGACGGGTCCGGTCCGCTGCCGCTCGTCGGGGTCCTTCGATTCGCGGATCACTTGCCAGAGCCCGGTGCCGAACGGAATGTCTGGGGCTTCGGCAACGCGTTCGATCCGCTCGCGTAGCCCCTGGCGATCGAGTTCCAGGGCGCGATGATGGCAAAACGGATTATTGCCTGGACGGCCGAGGAGCGGCTCGGAGGTCGCCGTGCAGCCGCCACGGCATACGTCGGCGTAATAGCACGTTCGACAGAATCCCCAGAGGTCGTCGAGCGTGCGGTCGCGGACGTATCGGATCTCCTGCGAGCGCTCCCAAAGCATGCGCAAACCGTATTGTCGCCAAGATCCGCCCTGATTCGTGGGACCGCCGAGGCTCGGGCACCCTTTGAGCTCACCATTGCTCTCGATGCCGAGTGTGACGACCCCTGCCATACATCCGGAATAGTGCCCGCCCCGTTTCTGAGGGAAGCGGAGCTTGTGCTCACTTGGGCCGAAATAGCCGATGTTGTTACCTGGCAGGAGTCGAATGCCACGTTCGCGACAGCGATCTGCGGCTCGATCGAGGGTTTCGAAGACCGCGGGGAGCTCATAAGGTTGCAAGATGAGCTCGGGATGGTCCGCGGCACCGCCGTGAACCATGGTGAGCTGCAGTTGCCACGCGAAGATCCCAGCTTCGGTCAATCGATCGAGCAAGGGTAGAAGCTCGTACGCACTCAGTGCATTGATCTGAGTATTCGCGCCGACCTTGATGCCGTGGGACCGGGCACGCTCGATCGAGGAGATCGCTCGAGTCCAGCTTCCTTGTCGCCCGCGCACGCGATCGTGGTTCACCGACAGGCCGTCGACGGATACCGACAATGCCATGAGGCCGGCCTCCGCTGCGGCGGCGCAGCGCTCGTCCGTCAACCCCCAACCACCGGTCACCATGCTCGCGGTCATTCCGTGCTCGCGGATCGCTCGCAGGACCAAGATGAAATCGTCGCGAAGATACGCCTCGCCGCCGATGAGGCTCACCTCGCCCACGCCGAGCTCCGCCAGCTCGCCGACCAATCGCAAAGCTTCCTCGGTATCGAGTTCGTCGTCGCGGGCGGATCCGGCTCGGGGCCCACAATGCAGACATCGGTGGTCGCACATGAGCGTGAATTCCCAAACGGCGATCTTCGGTCGCGGCGACGGACCGCGATCGACCGCCGTGAAGCTGCGGTTCTTCGTTGGCGGTAGTGATTGGACGATCGGCAACCGTCGACGGATGGCCTCGAGCGAACGGCTCACAGCGTATTCACGGCCGAGTAGATCGGCACGAAGGTGTCGTTGCCGCCGGTCGTATCGCCCGTTTCCACGGAGTCGGCGGATCCGGTCGAATCGGCACCCGTCGAGGACGATGCTTCCTCGGTGGTTTCACCCGTCGTCGAGCCCGAAGACTCCATGAACACGGAACCGTAGAGCGGCACCTCGGTTTGCGAGTCGGTCGAGTCCGACTCCGAGCCTGGAGGGATCACCGATGTTTGACTCGACGATGTGTCCGCACTCGTACTTCCGCTCGCAGAGTCCGAAGTATTCGTCGCGTCACCATCAGCACCGCACGCCGAAAGGCATACGCCGAGCATGACCCCCAAAAATCCACCCAAAGGCGCTCGCTCGTCGCGAAGCGCTGTTTTACAGAAAGGGCAGATAGGCGCGTCTGCGTACACGAATCGACGACACGAGGAACAGGCCAACATACCTGCCGACGTTATCTGGGCTCCGACGCTTGGACAAGTGCACTCTCGCGCACTCGTTCAACCGCGCTCGAGCAGGTGGCATGAAGCACAAGAGACGTCGCCGTCCTTCCCGTAGGTCACCCCAAGCGCTTTCGCGACGTTGGGCTCGACCTCTTTCCACATGAATCGGACGATGTCCGGGGTCGCTTTCCGATGCTTCTTGAAGAAGCCGTCTTCCACCAGGTGGGGGAGGTCGGGGTTTGGCATGGCGTAGGTGCCGTTTTCGGCGCCCGCTCCGTGACAGGTGGCACAACCGAAATCGGCAAAGCGGGTGGCGTCGAACGCCTGGAAGTCCTTGCGGAGCCGAGGTTCGACGACCTCGGTCATGTGGATGAGGCGCTCTGCGTGGTTCATATCGGCCCACAGCTTGCTGGCCTCCGCGGGGATCTCGATCTTCCCGTGCTTGCCGCAGCCGGTAGAGAGCACAGCGGCCAAGGCCAGCAACCCGATCGCGCCCCGAGGTCCAAGCCGAGGTCCAAGAGGGTGGTTCATGGAGAGTTCCTGCCACGGTTCTCGCGGCGCGGACAAGCCATCTCGTTCAACGCGGGGGTCCGAATCCGCCGCCGCCCGGTGTTTCGACGACCAAGCGATCGCCGGGTTCGACCTGCACGGTCGCTCGTGCAGGCAGGATCCGATCGTTCCATCGCGTTTGTCCGGGGCGACCGACTTCGCCCCCAAAGAGTCCGAACGGCGGGTAGATCCGTCGATCGGACAACATGGAGACTTCGAGCGGGACGAGAAACTCGAGCTCTCGAACGAGTCCGTCACCCCCCCGATGGGTCCCGGATCCGCCGGACCCCGGGCGCAGACCGAAACGCCAGAGTCGAACCGGGAAGCGCGATTCGAGGATCTCGGGATCGGTGATCCGGGTGTTGGTCATGTGGGTATGGACGCCCGATACGCCGTCGGCATCGGCGGTCGCTCCCTCGCCGCCACCGATCGTTTCGTAGTAGCCAAACGTGCGGTCGCCAAACGTGAGGTTGTTCATGGTCCCTTGGCTCGAGGCCTTGCACCCAAACGCTCCGAACAATATGTCGACCACGCGTTGAGCCGTCTCGACGTTCCCTCCGGCGACGGCCCGGTGGGGTTCGGGATCGAGGATACAGCCGGGCGGGATCCGAATCTCCACATCGCGCAAACAACCGCAATTGAGCGGGATCGGAAGCCCGATCATCGTTCGCAAGACATAGAGGACAGCGGCGACTGTCACGGCCCGTGGGGCGTTGAGGTTATGTTCACCCGCGGGGCCCGTGCCCGTGAAGTCGATGACGAGACGATTCTCCGCCCGCGTAAGGTGAACTGCGATCGGAGTTCCGTCATCCATCGTATCGCTGAATCGCGTATCGGCGGTGGGCAGGCGACGGAGCATCGCGGCCACGGCTTCGGCCGCGTGGTCTTGCACGTGGCGCATATAGGCATTCACGACGTCGAATCCGAGCTCTTCGACGAGGGCATCGAGCAGTCGCGCTCCGGTTCGATTGGCTGCGATTTGGGCCTGGAGATCGGCAATGTTTTCGGCGGGACGTCGGGCGGGGTAGGGGCCTTGCCCGAGCAACCGAGAGATCTCGAGCTCATCGAGTTCGCCCGCAGTGACGATCGCTTCGCCGCGAAACACCACTCCTTCTTCCGTCAAGCGGGTCGCGTGGGCCGGCATCGAACCCGGCGTGATCCCACCCACGTCGGCATGGTGACCTCGGCTCGCCACGTAGAAAGCGACCGTTTCATCGATGAATACCGGAGTGACGACGGTGATATCCGGCAAATGCGATCCACCCGCGGCGGGATCGTTCGTCGCAAACACGTCGCCGGGCCTTGGGTTGGGGTGTTGCTTCGCGATCGCGCTCACCGATTCGCTCATCGCCCCGAGATGCACGGGCATGTGCGGTGCGTTCGCGACGAGCCCACCCGTGCCATCGAACACCGCGCACGAAAAATCCAGCCGTTCGCGGATATTGGTCGAGAATGCGGTGCGGCGCAGCACGACACCCATTTGCTCGGCGATCGACATGAACCTGCGACCGAGAATCTCGAGCGTGACGGGGTTGCGTTCCGTCGACGGTTCGAGCAACGGAGGTTCGTTGACGGCTTCGAGGATGACGTGACCTTCGGTGTCGATTCGAGCGACCCAACCAGGTTCGACCACGATCGTGCCCGTGTCTTCGAGCAAGACCACGGGGCCGGGAACCGGAACGCCCGGAACGAGGGCGTCTCGTTCCCACGACGTCGCCGTGACCCATCGACCGTCGAGGTAGAGCGCGGTGGTCGGTCGAAGCTCAGGGCGCTCGCTTCGAACGGTCGTGCGAGAGACCGGCTGCGATCGACCGATCACGTCGACGCGAAAGGCGACGACGTCGATGCGGTGGTTCGGGCGGGCATAACCGAACTCGCGCCGATGATCGTCTTCGAAGCTTCGGCGAAGCGACGTTGCGTCGGCCTCGGTTGGCAGCGGTTCGGTCAAGGCCGTTTGAGTTCCGCGGTAGCGTAGGTCGAGACTGGTCCGAGCTTCGATCCGGTGCTCGGCGATCCCGTCGAGCACGAGTTGGGCGCGACCTTCGGCCGCGAGTGTCGCAAGGGCCTCGCGCAAGGGGATCAGGTGAGTATCGGTCAGCTCGAGCTCACCCGCGTCACGTTCCGCGTGCCAGGTCGCGTCCGCGATCCCGATCCCCAATGCCGAAAACACGCCGGCCATGGGATCGAAGACGAGCGTGCGAATGCCGAGCGCCCGCGCGACCGCACAGGCATGCTGACCCCCAGCCCCGCCGAACACGATCATCGCATGGTCGCGAACATCGTAGCCTCGCGCGACAGTGACGCGACGGATCGCCTGCGCCATGTTGTCCACGGCGATGCGGAAGAACCCTTCGGCAAGGCTCATGGGCGTTGCATGGCCACCGACGGCGAGCGCAAGACGTCGGAGCGCATCGTCGACGCGATCGCGCTCGAGCGGAAACGGAAATCGCTCGGGCACGATCCGTCCGAGCACGAGGTTGATATCCGTCAACGCGGGTTCGGAGGCTTCCGAAGCGCCGTAACAAAGTGGGCCTGGTCGGGCCCCTGCGCTCTGCGGTCCGACGCTGAGGCGGATGCCGTCGAAGCGGCACAGCGATCCACCGCCGGCGGCGACCGTGTGCAAGGCCAACATCGGTGTTCGGAGCCGAACTCCCGCGACCTCGGTTTCAAACGACCGTTCGAACGTTCCACCGAACCGACATACGTCGGTCGATGTGCCGCCCATGTCGAAACCGATCACCGCCGACCGTTGGAGCGATCGCGCGAGCTCGGCGATCGCGACGACACCCCCGGCGGGTCCCGACAGCACGGCATCGCGACCTCGCCATCGCCGAGCATCGCTCAGGCCACCATCCGACTGCATGAGCGCGAGTGTCGAGCCCGGGAGCTCACGCTCGAGCGCGTCGAGATAGCGACGGAGGAGCGGGTTGAGATAGGCGTCGACGATCGCCGTGTCGCCTCGGCCGAGCAGGCCGATCGTCCCCGACGCTTCGTGTGAACAGGTCACGTGACGAAAGCCGATCTCGCGGGCAACGCTCGCGATCTCGAGCTCGAGTACCGGATTGCGATGGGCGTGCAACACCACGATCGCGAGGCTGTGGAGGCCGCGGTCGGCGAGTGTAGTCAGGGCGGACCGCAGCTCGACTGGATCGGGTCGTACCAGCGGTTCGCCTCCGGGGGTGAGCCGCGCGTCGACTTCGACGACGGCGTCGTAGAGCACGTCGGGGCGGACGATCTGGAGGGCAAAGATGTCGGGTCGACTCTGATCGCCGATACGCACGAGATCGGCAAAGCCGCGGGTGATGACGAGGCCGCACGGTTCGCCTCGGCGTTCGAGCAACGCGTTGGTGGCGAGGGTCGTTCCCATCCGGATGTCACAGGGGGGGATCGGGCTTCCGTCCCCGAGGCCGAGCAGCTTGCGGATCCCAACGAGCGGGGCGTCATCGGAGGAAAGGACCTTGGTGACGTGCAGCCTTCCGTCGGGCGTCCGGCCGATGCAATCCGTAAAGGTTCCGCCGCGATCGATCCAGAACTGCCATCGATCCTGCCGATCGGTCACGGGGGAGTGGTCCGATCCCGTTGGCGATACTGATGCACACGGCGGACGTACTCCTGCCAACCGGCTTCGATCGCCGCAAGGTCTCGCTCCGTGCAAGACCGTAGGGTTCGCATTGGATTGCCCACGACGACCGATCCGGCCGGGACCCGGCGGCCGGGTGGAATCAACGCACCCGCGCCAATGATGCAATGCTCTTCGATGTGGGCTCCATCCAAGATGATGCTGCCCATGCCGATGATGCACGCACTCTCGATCGTGCAACCGTGAAGAATTGCGCGATGGCCAACGGTCACCCGGTCGCCGACGCGGGTCGTCGACAGTCCCTCGGTGTCGTGGAGGATGCATCCGTCTTGGATCGAAGACTGAGCGCCCACCACGATGGGCCCATCATCACCCCGCAACGTTGCCGTGGGCCAAATACTCGACTCTGCGCCGACCACGACGTCGCCGATCACGATCGCTGCCGGATGGACATAGGCGGTCTCGTCGATCCGCGGAAGATGATGTTCGAATCGCTCGATCATGGGCGCCCAGTCGCCCCGAAGGGCGTGAGCCCCTATCATGGCTCTGGCGGCAACGCCTTGACCAGGACGTCCCCTCCGAGCCCGCCAACGAGCCGAGAGGCGAGCGTTTGGGGTGTGCGGGCTGCTTGGCCCTCGACGCCTAGTCGTCGGCGCGGGCGCAGGCGAGCTGCAATAGGGTATCGGCGCTGTAGGCCACGGAGCTTCCGTCGTTGCCGAGCGATGCGATGCCAACCTGGAAGGGCAAGTTGAGCGGCCTCATGCAACCTTCGATGCGCTCTTGCACGGTGTGTGCACCGTCGGATCCGGTCTCGGGCATCACGACGACGAACAAGTCGGCTTCGGCGCGAGCGACCAGGTCCACGCCCCGCGACGAATCGCCGAGCGCCGCCGAGACTTGACGGGCCAAGGCATCGGACGTCGCGGCTTCGCGGCAGCGGACGACCGCAATCGATAGATCTCGCTGGTAGCGGAGGGCGCGAGCCGTCTCGATCGGGAGCCGATGACGCAGATACGTATGGGTATAGGCGCCCGTGATCGAGTCGCGTAGGTCGAGACGCGTGCCGCCGATGGAGTTTGCCGGTTGGGGGCTCGGCCTCTGGTTGAACGGTTCGGTGACGCTTCGCTTCGAGAGCCGGACGATGAGATGCGTCCGCGCAAGCAACTCGATCTCCGTGGTCCCCAGGCGAAAGAAGTCGCAGCCGGCTCGCGAATAGGCTTCCTCGATGACCGTCGATGGGGCCTGCTCGGGAACCAGAGCGACGAGGGGAATGTTGCTCGTTCGTTCGTCCGCGGCCAACACCTCGAGCGCGTCGAGACACATCGACAGCGGCGATTCCAGGCTCACGTAGATGAGGTTCGGGCCAAACGTCGCCGCCGCAAGCGGGAGATGGGATGGGTCCCGAGTAATCGCCAGCCGCCCGGTGCAGTAGCCTGCGTTGCGCAGGGTGAGCTCGACACTGGTATCGCTTGGATCACCCGGACGAACGTTGAGCACACGCCCCGTGCCCGGGTGAGTCGAGAACGATGCGAGTTCCTGCGTGGTCCAATAAGGGTTCTCGGAACCTTCGAGTTCATTGACGAATAGAAGGGAGCGTGGGCGGCCCATGTTGACGCCATCGGCCGAAGCACCATGGAGCTTTAGGGCGATGTATGCCCAAGCGACCACTAACTCAGAACGAACACGTAGAGCGCTCCCACGCCCAGAAGCACGACTGCCGACATCAGCACCCATGGCATGGCGCTCGGCGGCTTCGGCGGCTCATCAGCTCCGCTCAGCCCCGAAGGGGCGTATGGCCCGTCCTGCGGCATCGGCGTACTTCCACGGCCGAGGTTCATCGGGGCGGAATTGCGATCGGCCGGCGTGGGCTCGACATCGACGCCGATCGGCGCAGGAGAGGGTTCGGAGCTACCGGGGGCAAAGTCGTCGAGGTGCAACGGGGCGGAGGGATCGTAGTGGGCTCCTTCGCCGATCAGGTCATCGAGCGACTGCGAGTTGGGATCGTCGTAGCTGTCCTCGTCGAGGGAACGAATGTCATCGAACTCATCCGCGATGAGTTTGAGGATCAAATTGGTGGATTGCGCGAGCGCTCCCGCAGCGCGGTCCGCTTTGGCCGCTGCCGCGATACCCGGCTCGACCCTGCGCATGTCGGCGAGAAAGGTCGACAGGTCTCGCGCGCTCACCTTGCGGCCGTACGAGAAGAGGAATCCGAGCAGGTCGTCGGCGAAGTCGGAGGCGCGCCCATAGCGGGCATGGAGGTCGCGCGCGAGCGATTTCCGGAGGATCTCCTCGAGTTCGAGCGGGATCTCCGGATTGATCTCCCTCAGGTTGGGGATCTGTGCCGCTCGGACCCGCTCGACGGTGTCGTAGTCGTTTTCGCCGAGGAAGAGGCGCCGTCCGGTGAGCATCTCGAAGCCGAGAATCCCCGCGGCGAAGATGTCGGCACGACGATCGACGACATCGCCGCGCGCCGCCTCGGGCGACAAATAAGCGAACTTCCCTTTGACGACGCCCGGATCGGTCGTCTCGAACTGCGTCGATGCCTTGGCGAGGCCGAAGTCGGTGAGTTTGACCTCGCCGTTCCACGAGACGAGGACGTTGGGCGGGGAGATGTCGCGATGAACGATGCCGAGTTCGCGGCCCGTGTCCGAGTCGCGCAAGTTGTGCGCGTACTCGAGGCCTTTGAGCACTTCGTTGAGTAGCCAGACCGCGAGGTGCACTGGCATGGGCTGGGTGCGGCGGCCAAGGTGCTGGAGAACGAACTTGAGGTTGGTTCCCTCGACGTACTCCATGACGATGAAGTACGTGCTCGAGCTCTTGCCGATATCGAAGACGGTAACGATGTTCGCGTGATTGAGCCGCAGCGAAAGCCGGGCTTCGTCGAGGAACATCCGAACGAAGCGCTCTTCTTTGAGCAGCGACGGCAGCACGCGCTTGATCGCCACCTTCTTCTTGAAGCCGGCAACGGATTCGGCCTCGGCGACGTAGACCTCCGCCATGCCGCCAGCATCGAGTTTGAACAGTGGACGATATCGGTCCGCCATGGCTAGAGGTCACCTCCCAAGGGACGGGGCATGCGGGATGCCCATGGGTGTGAGGGGGGTAGCCGAGAGTGTACCCTGGTGTTTGCCCGACGGGCAGTCGACGCAAGTCGTCTTACGGGCCAGAGGTCGCGCTTTGGGGGCGGGTGGCGGGGCTGTTGGCCCCATTAGCCCCTGGGGGGCGTGAGGTCGATCTCGGACCGCCGGGTTCCGACGGACCCTGCTCAGTTGCGGCGCGCCCACCCCCTTGAGGCCTCGGGGGATCGTACCCGGTCAACACGAGACGCAACGCGCCGGCCCACATGTCGCTTTCCATCATGAGGGGGATCTTTCGGTCGTCCGCGCTGATCCAGGCTCGCATCGAAAACGTGCGGCGTTCGGGCATCGGCTGGTCGAACCGATCGACCCGCGTCAGCTCGCCCTCGAGCAACAGTGCGTCCTCCGACGTCAGTCCGAGCGCCTGACCGATGCTCGGCATGTTTTCGAAATGTTGTCGTCCGCGTGACACGATCTCGAAGCGAAGGAGGGTGGTGCCATCGATCACGTGCGCTTTGGCCCGTTGCCCTTCCTCGAGGGAGAGCGATCGGACCCAAGCCATCGCGGACAACGGATCGAAGGTATCGGTCGGAACCCGGCGGGCTTTTTTTCTCGCCTTTCCATCTTTGACGTCGACGATTCGGACGAATCCTCGTCCTTCATACGAGTGTTCCGTCTCTCGTAGGCGATAGGGACCCGCGGTCCAGCCACTGTACCGGATCGTGCTCTGGGAGGAGAGCGTGGCTCCCGAGCGGGCGTCGATCCGGGTGACGATGTCGTCGGTCACCGTGGCGAGTAGCGAAACGATTCCGCTCGTTCGTGCGTGGCCTTCCAGACGTAAAACCGGAGCACCCGCGGGAGGTTCACCACGTGGATCGCCTTCGATGGCTACGACGCTCGCCTCGGCGAGCCCGGCGGGGTTGCCTGCGAACATGAGGTCGAAGCTGAAGTGCTCCCCGAGTTGTAGGGTGTGCCCGAAATCGTGCGGGCGGGTAGTGACGGCCTCGCGTCGCCGACGATCGACGAAGGGCGGGCTCGCGATCGTGTACGCCCAACCGACGGTGTTGTGGTCTCGCGTGGGTTGTTCCGGCGAGCGCGAGCCGACCGGTCCGCGAACCACGGGTGGGAACTCAGCCGTGTGCACGAGGGATGCATCGACCGCTGCACTCCCGCGCGCGTTTCGATCCCGTGGAGGATCCGAGGCGCCAGCTTCGCTCCACGAAACCCACGAAGCGGTCCCAAGACCGAGGGCGATCCCTATCGAAGCCAAACCGCGTGAGTGGAAGCGCACGAGCAATGGTTCTGCGATGGTATGCCCCTTCGTCACGCTTCGCCATGATCGCTTCTCGAAGACCCGTTGTCGTCGTGACCCAAGGAGATCCCGCCGGAATTGGGCCCGAGCTCATCCTTCACCTCGCCGCGGAAGGCATTTGGGGCGCGGGTGACGTGATCGTGGCCGACCCCGATCGCCTCGAAGCCGTGGCCGCTCAGATCGATACCGCGTGGGCGCACGAGGGGCTCGTCCGCGTTCGGCCCCTGGTTCAAGGTGCGGCAGGCCTTGGTCAGGTCGATGCGCTCCGCGAGGGCGTGGACCTCGTGCTCGCCGAACCTGGCCGAGCCTTGGTGACCGCTCCGATCGACAAGGCGGCCTGTCGAGCCGAGGGTTTCTCCTACCCGGGGCACACCGAGTACTTGGCCGCGCGAGCCGGCGATGTCGAGGTCGCGATGTTGATGGCGGGACCTCGACTCCGTGTGGTCTTGGCGACGGTGCACGTGGCACTTCGGGAGGTCCCTGTCGTCCTCACGGAGTCCGCGATCCGGAAGGTGACCCGTCTCTTGGTTCACGGGTTGATCACTCAGTTCGGTTGTCCTCGACCCCGCATCGGTGTGCTCGGTCTCAACCCGCATGCGGGCGAGCGGGGTCTCATCGGACAGGACGAGCAGCGTCTGATCGGCCCGACCGTCGCTCGACTGCGCGAAGAACTCGCGTCCAAAGCCGAGATCTCAGGACCCCTGCCAGCGGATACTGCGTTTCATGCCCATCTCGAAGGGGCCTTCGATGGTTTGGTCGCGATGTATCACGACCAAGGACTCGCTCCGTTCAAGCTGTTGCACTTCCACGACGGCGTGAACGTGACGCTCGGTTTGCCGTTCGTCCGGACCTCGCCCGACCATGGAACGGCCCGGGATATCGCTGGCCGTGGGATCGCGAATCCCTCGAGCATGCGGGCGGCCGTGCGCCTGGCGAGGGGCGAGGGCTGGTGACCGGACGCACCGGAACGCGCGGTCGAAAGGCCCGCGGCGGTGTGACCGAGTCCCCGCCACCTCGCGTGGCAGCATTCGAGGGCCCGCGGATCTCCGTTCGGGGCGCTCGAACGCACAACCTGCGTGCCATCGATCTCGATCTCCCGCGCGATCGCTTCATCGTCATCACCGGACCGTCGGGTTCCGGCAAGAGCAGCTTTGCGTTCGATACGTTGTTCGCGGAAGGACAGCGGCGTTACGTCGAAAGTTTGAGCGCGAGCGCGCGTCATCGCCTGGGGCAATGGCCGAAGCCCGACGTGGATCTGATCGAGGGCCTGTCGCCCACGGTTGCGGTGAGCCAACTCGGGGTGATCCACAACCCACGCGCGACGGTCGGCTCGGTGACCGAGATTCTCGATTACCTCCGCCTCCTCTTTGCGAGGGTGGGCGAGCTGCACAGTCCGAAGAGCGGCAAGCGAATGGTGCGTCACACCATCGAGACGATGATCGATGCCGTGCTCGCGCTTCCGTTGGGGACGCGGCTCAGCATTCTGGCTCCGGTCGTCGTCGATACCCCGGGCGACCACGCGGAGCGTTTGGCGGACCTGCAACGCCGCGGATTCGTTCGAGTCGCAATCGACGGCACTCTGTTCGATCTCTCGGAGTCGATCGCGCTCGACCCGGATCGCCGACATACCATCGAGGTGTACGTGGATCGCCTCGTGCTCAAGGACGGGATGAGGGCTCGGCTCGCGGACGCACTCGAGATCGCGACGGAGCTCGGTGGCGGTCGCGTGGAGATTCTCATCGTCGACGGCGAGCGGTTGCGCTTCTCGACTCGATACACCGACTTCGAAGACGCCGAAACCATCCCCGAGCTCACCCCCGCCGCGTTCTCTTTCGATCGTCCGGCCGGGGCATGTTTGCGCTGCGATGGTCTCGGAACGATCGAGATGTTCGATCCCGCGCGGATCGTGCCCGAACCCACCGCTGCGATGCCCGAAGCCGTCGAACCTTGGCGCGACCTACCGACCGCGATGAGCACGTGGCGATCGCTTGCGGATCACCTTGCTGTGCCGACCGACGTGCGCTGGAGCGATCTGTCCGAAGACGCTCGCCTCGTCATCCTCGAGGGCACCGGAGATCGCGTGGTCGCCGGGCTCGGGGTCCCGTTCGGTGGGGTACGACCGTGGTTGGCGGATCGTCTCGTCGATGCGTTGGAGGACTCCGATCGCGATGAGGAATCTTGGGAGCGGATTCGCAGGTTTCGGGTCGTCAAGGTCTGCCCCGACTGCGGAGGGACTCGTCTCCGTCCCCATGCGCGGATGGTCCGCGTCGGCGGGGCGACTTTGCCCGAGCTCTCCGCGATGCCGCTACGGGACCTCGCGACGTTCGTGGGTGCGCTCCGTCTTCCTGGGCAGTCGGGTGAGATCGCCGAGATCGTGCTGGCTCAAGTCCGGCGACGATTGGCGTTTCTGCTCGAGGTCGGCCTCGACTACTTGCCGCTCGAACGATCCGCCTCGGCGTTGTCCTCGGGCGAAGTCCAGCGGATCCGTCTCGCCACCCAAGTGGGTGCAGCGCTGGTCGGGGTTACGTACATCTTGGACGAGCCCAGCATCGGGCTCCACCCTCGCGACACCCATCGGCTCATCGCCGTGTTGCAACGGTTGCGTGATCTCGGGAACACCGTGGTGGTTGTCGAACACGACCTCGACACCATGATGGCGGCCGATTGGATCGTCGATTTCGGTCCGGGGGCGGGCGTGCATGGCGGGCAGGTGATGGCGGCCGGATCGCCGGCTCACGTCGCCGCGATCGTGGACTCCCCCACAGGTCCGTATCTGGCTCGAACGCGCAAGGTGAAGGTGGACGCGGTCGCCCGAAGCCACGTCAAGCGCGCGATCACGATCCACGACGCGACCGGTCACAACTTGCAGCACGTGACCGCTCCGATCCCGCTCGGCCGATTCACTTGTGTGACCGGGGTCAGCGGTTCGGGCAAGTCGAGCCTCATCGTCGACACGTTGTTGCCGGAGGCGACCCGCGTCCTTCAGGGTGGGGTGTCAGGCGGTCTTCCGCATGGTGGAATCACCGGCCTCGAACACCTCGACAAGGTCATTCATGTCGATGCGTCGCCGATCGGGCGATCGGGACGCAGCAACCCTGCGACGTTCACGGGGATCTTGGCGGAGCTAAGGACGTTGTTCGCTTCGCTCCCCGAAGCTCGAGTACGTGGCTACGCGGCGGCACGGTTTTCGTTCAACGTTCGAGGTGGGCGTTGCGAAGCGTGTCAAGGCGAAGGCACGCGGCGGATCGAGATGCACTTCTTGCCCGACTTGATGATCACCTGCGAGGTCTGTGCCGGTCGTCGTTACAATCGCGAGACCCTCGCGATCGAGCTCAAAGGAAAGAGCATCGCCGACGTTCTCGCGCTCACGATTGCGGAAGCGTACGACTTCTTTGTGTCCTATCCCGCGATTCGTTCCAAGCTCGAGGTGTTGCGTGACGTTGGGCTCGGCTACATGACGCTCGGCCAGCGGGGTTCATCGCTTTCGGGGGGGGAAGCCCAGCGGCTGAAACTCGGTCGGGAACTCGCCCGCAAGTCGACCGGGCGAACGCTCTTCATCCTCGACGAGCCGACCTCGGGACTCCATTTTGGCGACGTCGAACTCCTGATCGCCGTCCTGCAACGGATCGTCGACGAGGGCAACACCGTGGTGGTCATCGAGCACGACTTGGATGTCATTCGAGCAGCCGATCACATCGTGGATCTGGGACCGGAGGGCGGCGATCGGGGAGGGCAGGTCGTTGCCGTCGGACCCCCCCAAGACGTGGCGAACGTTGCGTCGAGTCACACCGGCCGCTATCTCGCACGTTGAGCGACGTCGGTGCTGTGTCGGTGTGAACGATCCCAACGTGGATCCGGCGCCCGGCACAGGCGTCCTTCGTGACTCGTCGTACCCCGCTTCATGGAAGGAACCCGCCGTCCACTTGCGCGGCGTTCGTCAAGTCATGGCGCCGAGGCCTTCTTGGTCCTTGAGGATCACCGTTCGACCGTTGAGGTCGAGCAAGCCCTTCTTCTTGAACTGAGCCAGCGTGAGCGAGATGGTCTCACGCGTCGATCCGATGAGATTGGCCATCTCCTGATGCGTGATCTTGAGGCCGATCTGCATGCCGTCCTCGCAGTCGACCCCGTACTCCTCGCCGAGTTCGAGCAAGAGCGCGGCAAGCTTGGCTTGAACGTCGCGGAACACCAGGTGCTCGAGCTTGGTTTCGATCTGATGGCGTCGTTCACCGATGATGCTTGCGAACGCGAAACAAAGTGGACCATCTCCGAGCAACAAGGCTTGAAAGAGGTCGCGCGGCAGCTCGGTGATGATCGCGTTCTTCATCGCTTCCGCCATCTCATCGCGAGGGGCACCATCGATGACGCAGAGTTCACCAAAGATGTGGCCTGCCCCGCGGTAGGCGAGGGTCAGCTCTTTGCCATCGCGCGTGACCTTGCTGCACTTGACGCGCCCGCCGTTGATGAAGAACACGCGGTCTCCGGGGTCACCCGGCAGATAGATGACCTGGCGACGCGGGATTTCTCGAATCTCGACAGCGGCGGCGAGCTCCTGAAGCTTCGCGGCAGGAACCCCTTCGAGCAGAGGAATCTTGCGCAGGTACCACAGTGCGCGCTTTTCATCTTTGGCGTTGTCCTGGGGAGCGGTGCGAACCATCGGCGGCATAGTACGGGAGACCACTAAATCCTTCAATCCTGTAGGCCAGGGCACACATGCCAGCGGGCGGACTTTACCTTTTCGTCGGGCATGGGCGTTGCAATGCGAGAGGACGTGGTCCCGCTCGAGACGGTCCAAGAGGAGCTCGAGCGCGGTCCGGACGCCTATCCAAGGAGCTGGAATCGATTGACTTTTTCGGCCATCGGGCGCTCCCTCGATCGAGGGGAGTCCGCATCGACTATGCAAAGTGTTGCCAGACCTGGCGCCGAATTGCGGCACCGTGGATTTTCTCTGATCGAGATGATGATCGTGGTTTCGATCATCGCAATTCTCGGGGCGATCGCGGTGGCTGGGTTCCGGGCCAACGAGTTCCAGGGACAGTATCGGCGGTTCGTCGAAGACATCCACGGGGCGTTCATCGCGGCGCGCAACTCAGCGATCGATGAGCAGCGCCAGGTCACCGTCACGGTGGACGCGACCGGGATGAGGGTGACGACCTTGTTGCCCCCGAACGATGAGGAGCAGGAGCTGAGCGAGCGGCGAATCAGCCAGGGATACGACGATCTGCTGAGCGGAAGCGTCGGTTGCATGATGGGGTTCCAAATCGGTGTACGCGCGCCGTCGCAGGCCCAAGACGTGATTCCGCCCACGGCATGTTTGACCGGGACTCCTCAAGTATTGGTGTTCGACCCGGACGGAACCTTCGTGCTCACGAACCCGCCGGGTGGCGTCGGAGCTGGAGTTTCGCTCTGGATCGCCGACATGCGTACGGGTGCGCCGGTTCGATCCCTCATCCAGCTCTTTCCGGGCGGATATATTCGGATGTTCAACCATGTCAGTTAGTCTTCGAGGTGCCTTTCGCAAAGGCCCCGCATTCGCTCGAGGGGGTCGACGCGGCTTCACGTTGGTCGAGGTGTTGGTCGCGCTCGTCGTGTTTGCGATCTCGGTCGTGGGCCTGGTGGCACTCGAGTCGCGCAGCATCGAGGCACAGCGTTCGGCTTCGGATATCCGCGAAGCAGAACGCATCGCCCAGCAGGTCATGTCCGATCTGTTGGCGGAGTCGTTTTTGGGCCTCGTGGCCCAAGACTTCACGGGCAATCCCCCGCTCGGATCGCCCGTTGGTGCAACCTTTCCCTACGACGATGCGGACATTCCAGCAGAACAGAGACTGCAGAGCTATCACCGTCCTCCGGCCGACATCCCTCCAGAAACCACCGTCGTCGGTGAGGTTCGAGGCAAGTACATCGTGTTTCGGACGGTCGACTGGATCGAAGATCCAAACAACCGCCCGTCCAACCCCCCGGTTCTGCAGCAGGATGAGCCCCTGATCGTCGGCCTCTCCCTGGACGTGGCGGTCCTCTGGATCGATGACACCAACTCGGCGTTTCCACCCCCTCCAGACCTCGCGGTTACCAGTCTCACGCTCGAGATGATCGACACGACGAGTGCCGAGTTTCGACCCTTCGTGAGCTCGGTTCGCATGCGGACCACTCGCGCGAACGATGCCACGACAACCCTTTGAAGCCCCTGCCATGTCGCAACGAGCAACGATGTTTCGGACGCCTTCCGCTCGAGGATTCTCGCTCATCGAACTCATGGTGGCGGTGGTCGTCTCCTCGATCGTCGTGCTCGGGATCTTCGCGTTCGCGAGCATTCAACGTGCGACGGTGACCATCCACGAACGCAATATTCGCGTGCAGCAGGCGCTCGAGGGGGCGATGTGGAGCGTTGCGCAGGATGTTCAGCTCGCGGGCATGGGCTACGCCCGATTGTGTTCGGAGCTGCGTGTTTGGGACGCGGAAACGGACCGACTCATCAATCCGGGTGGGGTGGCCAACCCGACCGTTGGGACGGTCGTGACCGATCAGGACACAGGTGAGCCCTACTGGGTCTTACGCGATGGCCTGCAAGCTCACTGGCAGAGCGTCGACGGGACCATGACCGGACTCACGTCGGCGTTGCTGGCCCATCCGTCGGATAGCTTCGATGTGATCGTGGCCGATGCCACCTATACCGAGGCGGCCGGGGTGTTCCGGTTGGACCAAACGCTCGCCAACGGAGCCCCGGACCTGGTGCTGCAAACGGGTACGTTGTTGAACAACGGCACCGACCTTGCCGAAGTGCAGCAGATGTTTCCGCCGGGCTCGTTCGTGATCGTGACACGCAGTCCGAGTTTCATTTCGGTGCGCCCCGAGGCGCAGGGGCAGTGCCTGCTCTTGCAGGTGACCGGTAGCGTGGCCGCGGATCCCGACAACACGAATCTGTGGCGAATCCCCATCGGTGTGACCTCGGGCTTCAACGAGAACATCGGCGGTCTGCTCGACGATCCCGGCGGCGCCGTCGTGTGCGACGGATGTGTCGACGATTGGGAACCGGCGGCCGACAACTTCGCGGGGGCTGCCGGTTCGGTCGTCGTCCCGCTCGGACGTCTCCGCTGGTCCCGCTACGAGATCGACTACACCGTCCCCGAGGTGCCATATCTCGTCCGTTCCGACATCATCGGCTATCAGGTGGGTGTCGATCCGGCCGGTCTCGGCGATGGGGTGCAGTACCCCGGGTGTGAGGTAGGGGGTTGCACGGCAGCTCAGCTTCACCTGCCCGGATCGGCCGCCCCCCCGATCGCGATCGCGATCGGTCCCATGATCGAAGACATGCAAGTGGCGGTGGGTTGCGACGGATACACCGTCGGCGCAACCGGCAATCAGCGGCCGGTTTCACCGCTCGCGCCACCCGAGGTGGGCTTTGCCGAGGTCGACTCGCCGGCCAACCCCGGTATCGCGGACCGCCGGATCACCGAGGTCGTAGCCGCACGTGGTTCGGACGAGTGGTTGGGCAATGGCCTCAACGAGGTGTGGGCCCCAGACTGCGTCTACCACGGTACCGCGGAATACAACGCGGCGGCCTGGCTCACCGTCGAAGGAGCCAACCCTCCCCCGTCCTATCGGATGAGCCCGCAGACGATCCGGATCACGCTCGTCGCATCTTCAGAATTCGTCGAAGAAGCCGGCGGTCTCGGGACCGATCAGTTGCCCGCTGTCGAGGATCGACCCGCACTCACCTCGCCGGTCGGGATCCGCCAACGATTTTCGTTGACCGAACGATTCAGTCCCAAAAATCTGCGATGGCGCGATCCCGCAGTGCTCTAAACGAGAGAACCCCCGCCCGAAGGAGCCCCTCGAATATGACCTTTGCCACGTCCCCATCCTCTGCAGCGACCGGTCGTCAACGCGGTGTGACCATGATCAGCGTGATGTTGATGACCGTCTCGCTTTTGACGTTGGGCCTGCTCGCCGTGCGCAGCTCGGTCCGCGAGGTCACCCAGGCGGGGCAACTCGTGGCTCGCGAGCGAGCCATGATGGTGGCGCAAGCCGCTGTCGATCGCGCCGCGGCGCACATCATGTCGCAGGGGTTGTTGGTCGACAACATGCTCCAGGGGTTCAATCCCGGCCAAGGCAACTCTTGCGCGGGGACGTGTACCGACTGCATTCCGGGCACGAACGGGATCCAGACGGGACGCCGCAACGAGGTGCTCGCGGGCGAGATCATCGGCTGCGCGGGTCGGCCCTGCATGCGACAAGGGGCGGTGTTGCAGGATGCAGTTGGGCAAAACTGGTGCGAGGTTCCGTTTCAGTCGATCGTTGCGGGTGGGGATGCCGAAGCTCGCGTGAGTGTATGGATCCGCAACAACAGCGCCGACGCGCTCGGTCCAGGTGGCAGCGGGCAGTGGGTCGCGGACAATGATGGTCGCGTCGTCCTGACGGCCATGGCGACGGTGCGGGCGACGACCGTGACCGTCGAACAAGAGGTCCTGTTTTCGGCGTTCCAGGCCGCGCGTGCGCTCTTGCCCCAAAGTGCCGACCAAGGCTATGGGGGTGGCCACAACAACGACAACACGAGCGTCTCGGTGTGCACCGATGAGTACGTGGCCGTTCAATAGCGAGCCTTCGCTCGCGCCGCTCTAGCGTGCGCGGGCCATGCTCACCGTGGAATTGATCCTCCGCTGCGGTACGCTCGAACGGCTTGCCCCGTTCGCTCCCAGCACCCATCCGTGACTATTTGTTGCGATCTGGCGTGACCCTCGACGCGCCCTACGACCGCCAGATCTATACGAATCGCGATTTGAGCCTCGAAGCCATTGCGGTGACGGGGTTCGACATGGACTACACGCTGGCGATCTATCACCAGCTTCGTATCGAGGAAATCTCGATCGAAACCACCACCGCGAAGCTACTCGAACGGCACTATCCGGCCCAGCTCCGCGAGATGAAGAGCGACCCGCGATTCGCGATGCGTGGGCTCATGGTCGACAAGCGGCTCGGCAATATCATCAAGATGGATCGCCACGGCTACGTGGGGCGTGCGTATCATGGCAAGCAACGCCTCGACGACGACACGCGCAAGGCGGTGTATCGAGATCAGCGTCTGGGCATGGAATTCGAGCGCTTCGCCGCGGTCGACACCCTGTTTGCGCTGCCCGAGGTCACGTTGTTTGCCGAGACGGTCGATCTCATCGACGCCGCCCCGGAGCTCTGGCGAGACGGGAAACCGCCGACTTACGAAGAAGCGTGGTACGACGTCCGCGAATGCATCGACGAGGCCCACAGCGATGGTTCGATCAAGGAGCGCATTCAGGCCAACCCGGGCGAATACATCGAGCGCGATCCAGATCTGCCCCGCACGTTGCACAAGTTCCGTTCGGCGGGCAAAAAGCTGTTTCTCCTCACCAATAGCCTGTTCTCGTACACCGATGCGGTGATGACGTATTTGCTCGGCGATCAACCATCGTACGGCCATTGGTCTTCGTATTTCGATTGGATCGTCGTCGGGGCAGCCAAGCCGGCGTTTTTCTCCGAGGGTGCACCGTTTCAAGAGTTGGATCTCTCTGGTACTCCGGTCGGCCCTCGGCGGCTCGATGTCCAGCGTGGCAAGGTCTACCACGGTGGCAACCAGATCTCGCTGCAGGCCTCGTTCGGTTGCTTTGCGGACGAAGTGCTCTACGTCGGGGACCATATTTACGGAGACATCGTCAAGAGCAAGAAGAGCTCCGGTTGGCGTACCGCGCTCATCGTGCAGGAGCTCCAGCACGAGCTGCAGGTCCGCCGAGCACGGGCGATGATCTTAGGCGAGATCGAAAGCCTCTACACATTGCGGATGCAGCAGGCTCAAGCCATTACCGCGGAGCAACAGATCGCGCGAACGCTCGCCCGCGTCACCGCACGCGAACTCGCAGCCATGATGGGGCGCGAGGTTCCCTTCGCACAAGGCCTACTCGACGAGGTTCGTGGCCAGATTCGCAGCCAAGTCGACGGGCTGCGCAAGTATGAGAAAGAAACCCTCGATACGTTGGAACGGCGCAGCCGTGAGGTGGACGAAAGCTTCAATCCGTACTGGGGGAGCAGCTTTGCCGAGCGTCACGATACGAGCCGCTTCGGTGCGCAAGTGGAAAGTTATGCATGCATCTACACCGGACGCGTGAGCAACCTGCTCTATGTTTCGCCCGGGAAGTACTTCATTTCACCGCACAACAAGTTGCCGCACTGGTGAAGTGGCAACCCCTCGACCCGTCGTCCAAGGGGTTGCCGGCGGTGGCACGCTACTGAGCGAGGCTCAGAGAGAGTGCGGGGACGGGTTGGTCCGGCGATGTGGTCGCGGGATCGTGGTCGGCCATGATGCGGTTCCCCGGAACGAAGCGCCCCGTCAAGATGCCCTGAGCGAGGGGCTCCACGAGCGTCTGCTGGATCAGGCGCTTGAGCGGGCGCGCCCCGAATTCGGCGTCGTAGCCGTGTTCTGCCAGGAAGTCTCGGGCTGTCGAGGTGACCTCGAGAACGAGCTCGCGCTGTTCGAGTAGCTTGTCCAGGCGCTTGAGTTGAATGTCGAGGATGCCACGCATCGATTCGCGACCGAGCGGCGAGAACTGGATGATGCCATCGAGGCGATTGAGGAACTCGGGACGGAAATGAGCCCGCAACGCTTGGGTGCGAAGGCGTTCTCGCTCCTTGTCGTCCAGAGTTTTCGTCATGAGGTCGCTGCCGATGTTGCTCGTCATCAGGATGATCGTGTTGCGGAAGTCGACGGTTCGCCCTTGGCTGTCCGTGAGGCGACCGTCGTCGAGCAGCTGGAGTAGGATATTGAAGACATCCGGGTGTGCTTTCTCGATCTCGTCGAGCAACACGACCGAGAATGGACGTCGGCGCACGGCTTCGGTGAGTTGGCCACCCTCGTCGTAGCCCACGTATCCGGGAGGAGCTCCGATCAGGCGGGATACGGCGAACCGCTCCATGTATTCGCTCATATCGATCCGAACGACGTGTCGTTCGTCGTCGAACAGGAACTCGGCGAGCGCCTTGGCCAGCTCGGTCTTACCGACCCCCGTCGGGCCCAAGAACATGAACGACCCGATCGGTCGATTGGGGTCGGAGAGTCCGGCGCGTGCTTGCCGGACGGCCGCTGACACCCGGGCGACGGCTTCGTCTTGACCGACGACCCGACGACGGAGGTTGTCTTCCATCTGGAGCAGTTTCTGCTGCTCCGACTCCAGCATCTTGTCCACCGGGACGCCGGTCCACCGCGACACGATCGCGGCGATGTCTTCGGCGGTCACATCCTCGCGAATGAACGAGCCTTCGCTCGAAGCCAGCGCTCGCTTGAGTAGCTCGCGGGCTTGATCGCGCTCACGTTCGAGGTCGCGCAACGTCCCGTAGGTCAGCTCCGCGGCTCGGTTCAGGTCGCCGGCTTTTTCCGCCATCGTTGCGTCGGCTCGAACGCGCTCGATGCGTTCCGACAGGATTCGGATCTCCGCGATTTTGTCGCGCTCGGTTTGCCAGCGCGAGCGCATGGCGGCCACTTCTTCGCGCAGGGTGGCGAGTTCGGCATCGACGACCTCGAGTCGCTCCGCGTTGCCTTTGTTTTGGGTCTTGTTTTGTGCTTCGCGTTCGAGCGCCGCCTTTTCGATCTGGAGTCGAGTGATCCGTCGCTCGCGTTCGTCGATGGGCTGAGGGACGCTCTCCACGTCCATCTTCAGGCGAGCCGCGGCCTCGTCGACGAGGTCGATCGCTTTGTCGGGCAGGAATCGATTCTGGATGTAGCGGTGGCTGAGGCGGGCGGCGGCGACGAGGGCTGCATCTTGAATCCGGACCCCGTGATGGGCTTCGAACTTTCCCGAGATTCCCCGCAAGATCGCGATCGCATCATCGACCGAAGGCTCCTCGATGAACACCGGCTGAAACCGGCGTTCGAGGGCTTTGTCCTTCTCGATGTGCTTGCGGTATTCGTCCAACGTGGTGGCCCCGATGCACCGCAATTCACCGCGCGCGAGCGCAGGCTTGAGCATATTGGCGGCATCTTGCGCACCTTCGCTCGCTCCTGCGCCGACCAACGTATGGAGCTCGTCGATGAAGAGAATGATCCGACCTTCTTCGGCGGCGACTTCGTTGAGCACGGCCTTCAGCCGCTCCTCGAACTCGCCGCGATACTTGGCGCCAGCCACGAGGGCTGCGAGGTCGAGCTGGAGCAGCCGCTTGCCCTTCAGACTTTCGGGCACGTCTCCGGCGGTGATGCGTTGGGCAATGCCTTCGGCCAAGGCCGTCTTGCCAACCCCAGGATCCCCGATCAGGACCGGGTTGTTCTTGGTGCGGCGGGACAACACTTGCAAGGCTCGACGAATCTCCGCATCGCGGCCGATCACCGGGTCGAGTTTTTCTTGCTTGGCGAGCCCGGTCAGATCGCGCGCGTACTTCGACAGAGCCTCGTAGCGGGTCTCTGGTGATTCGGTGTCGACCGACTGTGTTCCTCGAACCTCGCGCAACGCCGAAAGCACGAGGTCGCGGCTCGTGCCGAGCTCCCGCAGGACGGCTGCCGCCTTCACGCCCGCGCGCATCGCTTCGTCGGACAGGAAGGCGAGCAGGACGTGCTCCGTGCTGATGAATTTGTCTTTGAGCTTTTGGGCCTCGGTCGCGGCGAGGTCGAGGCTCGTCGAGAGCTCGGTCGCCGGCCGTAGGGTTGCGCCTTGGACTTTGGGAAACCGACCGAGTTCGCGGGTCAGAACACGCTCGAGCGCCGCACCGTGGACACCCGCACGCTCGAGCAGCGGGCGAACGAGGCCGCCCTCTTGCTGGGAAGCGGCGGTCAGCAAGTGAATGCTCGAAAGTTCGGGATGCCCGAGTTCAGCCGCCAAGGCTTGGGCATGGGCGAGGGCGTGGCGGGTCTTGAGGGTCGCGGACTCGGGGCTAAAGATCGCCATGGGGTTCACTCCTCGCGTCGAACGGCAGAGCTCGTCGTTTCGACGACTGTCTCAAGATGTGCACGCGACTTCGTGGTGCAAGAGTGCAGGCTTAGCGAAGTTTGCGCTTCCCCGAGATGGGCTCGCGGGGCGCGACGCGTCATGGCATGGTTGCCGGCCATGACGGGCGGAGGCTACTGGTCGCTCGCGCTCGCCATCGCGCTCATGAGTCCCGCTCCGGACGAACAGGACCAGGGTGGACCGCTGCCGGCTTCGCTCGGGGGCTATTGGGGGGTCGGCGAGAGTCGCGAGCTCCCGCCCAAATCGGGCGAAGACGAGGTCTTGGCGGGAGCCATCATCACGCCGCTCGGGATTTTGACGGTGATCTCGGCGGGGGTCATGGTCTTCATGACCGAGCCCCGATATTGCGTCGCGAGGCTCGGACGGCTGGGCTTCGAGATCGAACGCGACCAATGTGGTGGTCTTTTTGCCGTCAACTCCGTTCGAACGGGCTACGGAGCGGCGATGACCCTTTCGGGAGTGGTCTTGTTGATCGTCGGGCTCCACCGTCGAACGGCTCGTCGGGCGTGGGACGAGCGCCATTTCCGGGGCGGGGTCCGAATCGGGTTCGAACATGGTCAACCTGCCGGGGCCGGTTACTTGCAGGTTCGTTTCTGACCGGACGTTGGGGCGATGGATCCAGCCTTCGAGTCGTTCGTGCGTGCGCTTCCGAAGGCGGAACTCCACCTCCATCTCGAGGGCTCCATGCACCCCGAGTTCGCCGTCGAGCTCGCCCACGCGTACGGGGTGGCCTTGCCAGCGTTTCGATTCCAGTCCTTCGACGCTTTCATTCGCCTCTATGTGACCTTGTCGAGTTGCCTCCAGCATCCGGACGATATTCGGAATCTCGTGGTGGACCTCGGTCGGCGACTCGACCAACAGAACGTGCGCTATGCCGAAGTGACGTTCACACCCATGACGCATGTGGCCCGCGGCTTTGCGCCCGACCGCTTGATGCGTGGCCTCGCCGAGGGGCGCGACGAAGTCCACACTCGTTTCGGGGTCTTGCTGCGATGGGTGTTCGATGTCGTGCGGTCCTTTCCTGACCAAGCCGAACCCACCCTCGCATTCGCCGTGGCGATGCGTGAGCACGATCCGGAGTCCGTAGTGGGCCTCGGCGTTGGCGGTCCAGAAGCCGGGACGTTCGACATGTCGACGATCGCGCGCACGTTTGCCAAGGGTCGAGCCCTCGGTTTTCACAGCGTGCCGCATGCGGGCGAATGGGCTGGCCCGCAGAGCGTATGGACGGCCGTGCGGGAACTCGGGGCCGATCGGATAGGTCACGGGATCCGTTCGCTCGAAGATCCCGCGCTCATCGAACATTTGCGGGTTCATGGCATCGCCCTCGAGGTCTGTCCGACGAGCAACGTGGTGCTCGGTGCCGTGCCCAACCTCGCGGCACATCCGATCGTCCAACTGCTCGAGGTGGGGGTCCCCATCGTCCTCGGCAGCGATGACCCGGGACTGTTCGGCACGGACCTCGTCCAGGAATTCGTGCGCGGATCCGAGGCGTTCGGTTGGGATCCGGCGCGGGTTCGAGCCTTGGCTCGCGCATCGATCGATCATTCGTTCATGCCCGAGACGTTGGCCGACGACCTCCGCCGAGCCCAGGACGAAGTCCCGGACCCCTGAGTGGGCGTGCGCTAGCGCTTCGCTTTGACCGCGGCCTTCGGCACCTTCGTTTTTGCAGACGCCAGCTCGAGCACGTGGACGAAGTGCTCCCGAGCCACCGGTTGCACGGACAACCGGCTGCGTTGGGTGACGACCATCCCGTCGAGGGCGACGTCTTGTTTCATGTCCTCGAGCGAAACGAGGTTGGGTGTCTTCTCCACGAATTCGACGTCGACCATGAACCATCGAGGGGCGTTGGGGTCCGACTTGGGATCGTAATACTTACTCTTGCGATCCCAGGCGGTAGGATCGGGATACGCCTCGCGACAGATCCGTGCGATCCCGACGACGCCAGGAGGTTTGGCGTTCGAGTGATAGAAGAGACCGAGGTCGCCGAGCTGCATCGAGCGCAAGTTGTTGCGCGCTTGATAGTTGCGCACCCCATCCCATGATTCGACGCGTTTGCGCTCGAGGTCGTCGATCGAGAACGCGTCGGGCTCGCTCTTGAGCAACCAGAACGACGTCATGGAGCCGGCGGACCGACCAAGAGTACGCGGGCCTGTGAACCTTCTTGATGCGTGCTGAACAGGAGCAGATGGTCACCATAGGCCAGCATCCGGAGATGCTTGGGCTCGATCGGGAGGTCCTCGACCAAAATCGTCCAGGCGCCCGTGGTTGCGTCGTACACCTCGAGTGAACGATTCGGCGTCAGGTCGGCTCCGGCTTCGGCTCGGACGGACCCGCCGGCGAGATACAACCGACCGCCAAGCGCGACCATGTCGCCCGAGAGTCGCGGTTTCGCGGGGCATGGAAACTCCGACCATTTGCCGTCGGCAAACGAATAGGCATCGCATGGCTCGACGAGCTCGAAGTTGTCTCGCATACCGCCAACCATGACGTAGCGATCACCCAACATGGCCGAAGCGAAAGCGCGGCGCGGACGCGGGATCTCGATCTTCGTCGGCTCGAAGGCTGGCTGCGTCTCACGCCCCGTCGAGGCCGAAGCGGCCCCTTGCAGGGATGCGCGGAGCACCCCCGTTTCGTGGTGAAACTGTTCGTCCTTGGGGCGTCTCGGGTCGTAGCTCAGTCCACCAAAGACGAAGAGGGCGTCGCCATGCAGCGCCGTGCCGAACTGGGTGCGTCCATCTCCCGGCAAACGGCCGCCCCAGTTGGACCAGGTGTGCGCCTTCGCGTCGTAGGCAAACACCTCGGGGTGGGACCGCGCGACCTCGCCATCGTGACCGAATCCACCCAGGGCCAACGTGACGCCCTGCTTGGTCTGAACGGTCGTCATCGTTTGGCGTGCGATCGGGAAGCTCGTGGCCTCTTTCCACTCGAGCGACGACAGGTTCAAGGTGAAGCCTTTGTCGGAGAAGAACTGCGGCTCGAAGTCGTGTTGACCGAGGCTCGTGTTGCCGCCGAACACATAGAGCTCATCGCCGACGAGCGCGACCCCCTGACGGTTTTTCGTCGGCAACGGCGACGGGAGGTCGAGGCTCAAGAGTGACGGTACCCGCTCGGCTCCGACGTCGACGGTTTCGACCGGACGTACGCGCTCTCCACCGCCCTCCGAGTGTCGGATCCCCCCGACGATGAGGAGTTCGTGATCCGACTGCTGAACGAGCCGGTGAAAGAACCGTGGGTAGGCCAGGGTAGCCGTTCGTTCCCATGTTCCACCCGGGCTGAATCGAAAGATCGCGCCATCTGCACCGCTCGCATAGACGTGATCGCCTGCGTTGATCGCAGACATGCCGAAGCCCTCACCCGGGAAGTCGGGTCCTCGCTCCCACTCGCCGAGTTCCGGATCGAACACGTTCACTTCCGTCGAAGTGCCGCGATCGGGCGTGATCCCTCCCATCGCAACGAGCCGTCCCGCGACCGGTGCCACGGCAAGGGCGCGACGGCGAAACGGGGTCTCGACGGTCGTCCATTTCGGGTCCTCGCTCGCGAGATCGAGGCGAAGCGTTGCATCTTGCCAGGTCGGGGCGTCGCGCGAACCGGCGAGTGTCCAGCCACCGACGACGTAGAGCGTATCGCCCATCAACGCGGCATCGTGCGACGAGCGGCCGATCGGCAACGCAGGCAAGGGTTGCCACTGTCGCGATGCGAGATCGAAACGAGCGACGACATCGAGCGAGTGGAGGTCTTCGGCTTCACCCTTGGGGTTTCGCGCTTCCATTCCACCGACCCGAATCAGCGAGTTCTCGTAGGGGACGAGCGCGACACCTTGCACGGGTTCGACCACATCGAGGCGTTCCCATGCTCCCGCTCGCGCGTCGTAGTGCAGCAACTCGCCACTTTGACTGTCGCGATGGTAGGCATGAGACTCCCCGGAATAGCCACCGAGGACGTAGAGATCACCTTCGATGCTGGTGGCTCCGAAGCTCGTGATCCCGGTCGGGAGGATCGGCACGTTGCCTCGTTCGGCGATCGTCACGGGCACTGCGGGATGCGTGGGAACGACCGTCGCGGCGGCGGCTGCTGCAGCGGGCGGGGTAGCACCCTCCTCGACGATCACTTTGGTGCAACCGTTCGCGAAGAAGAGGACGAGCATTCCCCCGTGCAATGGAGCGAGCCGACGTCTCATCATGGTGAAATTTTGATATGAGTTTTCAATAGAAAGGTCAAGCGAGGGGCGCGGTTCGGAGACGCCGACGCCGGCCGTTCCAGACCCCGAACACCAGCCATGTGCCGAACCATCCGACGACGGCGCGATGGGGAGCACGCTTTGAACAAGTACATCCCGACGAACGATTGTTGTCAGCATCGGCGTCGTCGAAACCGGCTTCAGTGGTGGCCGTCGAGGTCTCGTCCGATCCGTCGGTTGGCGCGCCTCCATCCGCACATTCGGGCGGCACGACGAAGCCCGCGTCGCACTCGGAAGGATCGACGGCGCAACCGGGGTTGCTGCGTTGCAGAATCACCCAGAGGCTTGGCCCGTAGGCGACGTAGGTCCGTCCACTCGGATCTTCGAGCCGTAGGCGAAGGGTGATGGTTTCGCCCCCTACGGCATCGGGGACGAGCCACGGGATCGAGAGGGTGCTGCCATTCACGGGCTCATCGCTGGCGAAGGGGAACCATGGGAGTTCGAAGTCCGGTCGTTCGCTGCCTGCGGTCCCGGTGATGGCGTACTCGGCCGTGGCCGTCGTGCCGGGTACCGCGTCGACACACGCGCGCAGCTCCACCATCTGACCGACGCACGCCTGATCGCTCTCGGGTGGATCGAGCGTGGCCGCGGGACCGAGTTGCTTGGGGTCGCCACCATCGTAGACACGCACGACATTGCGATTTCGCGGGCGCCACAGATTGAACGTGGGTTCGTACGTATAGCCTTCGACGGTGTACGTGCCCGCGGGTACCTCGCTCGTATCCCAGACCACCGGCTCGCTCGCTGCGGCGAGCGAGATCGAGCGGCGTTCGTCATCGCCCGTGATCCGAAACCAACAGCCGTCCCACGCCGCGTTGGTCTCGAGCAGATCGTCGGCATCGAGTGTCGCGGGGTCGACGAGCCCAAAGACGGATGCGTCCTCGACATCATTCGGGGAGATCCAACGAGGCAAAAACTCTTCGGTGGAGTGCTGTCGGCACAATGCGAAGAATTGGTGCGTGCGGCTGTTCGAGACCTCGTCGGCGGTGATGTCGAGGTCCTCGAACGGGATCCCGTATGTGAACGTGTAGCGAGCGTCGACGCTACGGTCGACGAACTCGATGCAAGAGGTGTCGCTCGGCCATTCCACGGGGGTGCGCAGGTGGGTCATGTTTCCCGCCCGAGCCGCCTGAGGTTGCATCGCGACCGCGATTAGCGCGACGACCGCCACGAAGAAACGGGTGCCCATCGTCCAACGGATCCGTCGGTACCTTACCACGCCAATCGGTGGCTCGGTCGAAGGGTGCTCGTGCTCGACCGATACCATCGACGCCGAGACATGGTTACGCGACCATGGAGCTCGCCAACCCATGAGCTCGACGACCTCCTCCGAATCGACCTTGTTAGGCCATCCAACGGGCCTATTCGTGTTGTTTTTCGCCGAGATGTGGGAGCGCTTCTCGTACTACGGGATGCGCGCGTTGCTGACGTTCTACATGATCAAGAGCTTTCTTGGTTACAGCGACAGCGATGCTTATGCGGTGTACGGGGCCTATACGGCGATCGTCTATCTCACACCCTTTTTCGGCGGCATGTTGGCGGACCGCCTGCTCGGACAACGCCGTGCGGTGATCCTGGGCGGTTTGTTGATGTCGACGGGTCACTTGGCGATGACCTATCAAGAAGAGTCCGTTTTCTTCCTCGCACTCGGACTCATCGCGGCGGGCAATGGGTTCTTCAAACCCAACGTCTCGACCATGGTGGGAGCGCTCTATCCCCAAGGCGACGGACGTCGCGACGGAGGCTTCACGATCTTCTACATGGGGATCAACCTCGGAGCCGCGTTGGCCCCGCTACTCTGCGGATACGTCGGCGAGACCTACGGCTGGCACTCCGGGTTCGGGCTCGCGACCTTCGGGATGCTCATCGGGCTCAGCATTTTTTGGGCGCCCACCCGCCTCGCGCAGGGGCTCATCTTGGGAGGCGCCCTCACGACCGCGATCGCCATGATCTACGTTCAGCGCGATCAGCCGTGGTTCATGTTGGCGCTCTACGCTTTCATGGCCTTGGTGCTCGTCGTCTCCGCCGGTTTTGCATTTCGAGCCCTCGGGCGCGGAGGCCTTCCGGATGGGGTGGGGGCCCCTCCGAATCCAGAGGCGTTGCACCGCCCTGTGCTCGGCTTGCCGGCACAATGGGCGGTCGTCGTCGGGACGCTCGCCCTCGTCCCCGTGTTTGCGCTGCTCATCGCGGGCAGCCGTTCGATCAAGTTGCTCGACGATGCGTTCCTCGAGGGACTCCGCGGTTTCGGTGGTCTTGGTGAGGTCGCGGCGACCGTCCTCGGCGAGATGAGCAGCCCTGCCGGTCTGATCCTGACCGTGTGTGGAGTCGGAGCGCTCACGTATCTCTTGCGCGAGGCGTTTCGCATGCCGAAGGTCGCTCGCGAACGCATGTATGTGGTCCTCATCCTGATCTCGTTGAACCTGCTGTTTTGGTCGTTTTTCGAACAAGCCGGCAGTTCGATGGCCAACTTCACCGATCGCAACGTCGAGCGCGTGATCGCGAGTCACACGATCGGGCCGGAGGACATCGGCCGCGACCTCACGTTCAAGCTGGCGACATCGTCGACTGGAGGTGCCGAAGGCTTGCCACCGCTCAGCCAAGCCCAGCTCGGGTATCGCAGTGGCTCCGATGAGATCAATCGTGTGGGCGCCGTTGCGACCGAACGCCGCCAGAGATACGCGGGCGGCGTCGCCAAAACCGATCTCAGTCCAGAGGACGAAGGGGCGATCGAGCAGCTCGTTCAGGCGGTGCAAACGAGCGAAGCGTTGAGCATGACCGCGCTCGCCTCGATGCGTGAAGTCGCGAACGGAGCCGAGTTCGCGGGCAAGCCGATGCAGGTCTCGTGGCGCGTCACCGAGGACAACCTTGGCATGCGGATCGCGAGCTCCGAGGTCCCGGCGTCCACGTTCCAGGCCGCCAACCCCATGTTCATCCTCATCTTCGGGCTCGCGTTCACGATGCTTTGGGGCTACTTGAACGCGATCGGGCTCGAGCCGAGCACACCGGCGAAGTTTGCCCTCGGCCTCCTCCAGCTCGCCCTCGGGTTTGGCGCGCTCTGGGTCGGTGCCCAGTTGGCCGATGCCCGAGGGATGGTCGGCGTGGCATGGCTCGTACTCGGGTATCTCCTCCACACGACGGGAGAGCTGTGTTTGTCACCCGTCGGGCTGTCGATGATCACGCGACTGACCCCGGCACGGTTGGTCAGCACCGCGATGGGTGCATGGTTTCTCGCCACCGCGTTTTCGAGCTTTCTCGCCGCCGTGATCGCGCAGTTCACCCAGGTCGGACACGGTGGCGAGGGGGTGGCGATCATTCCGCTGCCGATCGAAACGGTGGATATCTACGGGAGCGTCTTTGGCAAGATCGCGATCGCGGGTCTCGTGTGTTCGCTCGCTGCGTTTGCCCTCGTGCCCAAGCTCAAGCGTTGGTCGCACGTGGGCGTGGTCGCGGATGAGTAGGCACGGGAGTTACGGCGACGACTGCGTGCCCTGTGTGCCCATGGGTCCCGACGCCGTTCGAGCGTCGTGAAGGGCGTCGATATAGCCAAACACCTGGCGATCGATCGCGGCTGTTTGCTCGGGGTCGTCTTCGAACTCCATCGCGATCGCCTCGCGCAGCTGGGTGAGCAGCCCAATGGCTCGGGCTCGCAATTGGCCGGCCGTCCGACGGTCGATGACCGATTGTTGGGCTTCGTCGGCGCGGCGCCGCAGCAACGTGTCGAGGTCGCGTCCGGCTGCGACGTACGCCTCGAAGACGTCGCGGAGCGATCGACCCTCGGGCAACGGGAAACGCTCGAGGTGCTGAAGCTGCGCCTCCGTGATCGTGCGCGAGCGTTCGAGCGCGAGGTTGGCTTCGGTCGCATAGGGGACCCGCGCGTCTTCGAGTTCCGGTAGCACCGTGCCCCGCAAGTTCTCGAGCGCCCTCCGGTCGCTGCTCGGTAGATCGGGAAGGCGCAAATATGCCGCGGCAAAGCCGGCGAGCGCCCCTGCATAGCCGTCGTGCCGGGCGTCGGCGGCCGAGATCTCGGCCACGAACGTCTCGGCCGTTTCCACGTGCGGTGATAGGGCGGTCAATTCCGCCCGCAGCATTCGCAAGCGCGGCAAATACAACTGTGCGGCCAAGGTCACGTCGAAGTCGGAGGCCTTGCGGTCGAGAAGATCCGGAAGGGCCAAGGAAAGGTCGCTCAACGTTAGAGTGCGCATGATCGATGGATCGGTGTCGCGAACGTTACCTCGGATCGGCGGCTTCCGGGCGCGCAGGCCCAACCTGCGACGCACCCCGTCGCGACCTCGATCACGACGACCTCCGAAAGCCCAACCGGCCGGCCGCGATCCTCGATGAGGTCGATTTCGAACGATGTGGCTCGTCGTGGTTCGTCATATCTGCGGGGAGTACCATCCGACGGCCTCGGAGTGACCGGGGCACTGCAAGGTTAGGAGGACGAGCGATGTACGGAACCCATCCGTGTGGAGTGCGTGGGAGTGTCCGAGCCGCCAAGTGGGTGGTGGCCATGCTGCTGGCGAGCGGAGGTTGTGAAGCGATCGCGGACGAAGGCGAGGGCATCGATCCTCGAATCGGAGTCCTGCCCGATGGCCTTTGGCGACAAGTCGAAACCCAAGGGGTCGGTCCGTCGCAGCGATCGGTCCCCGCCGTCGCGGCGCTCGGCCGATCGGTCTACGTGTTCGGTGGGTCGGACGACGACGTCGTCGACGGAAGTGTCACGATTCTCGACGACTTGTTTCGCTTCGACACGCTCCGTCGGCGCTGGACGGAACTCGAGCCCGAAGGCGCCGTGCCTCCGGCGCGTGCGTTTGCCGGCTCGGTGGCGCACCGCCCTTCGAACCGCATGCTCGTGTTCGGCGGCGCCGTGTTTGGCGACTTCTTTTCCGACTTCGTCGGCCTCGACGACTTTTGGGCCTACGACGTCGAAGACAATGCCTGGACCGAACTCATCCCGACCAACGACGGTCCCGAAGGGCGATCGGGTCCCTCCATGTGGATCGAGGGTGATCGCATCTATGTATTTGGTGGGATCACGAGCTTTTTTCAGGTCTTGAACGACCTGTGGGTCTACGATCTCGGCACGAATACGTGGACCGAACTCATCGCGAATGGCGAGCCAGGATCACCACCACCCCGCGACTCGGCCCAATCCGGAACCCAGCCGGTGAGTGATCGACTCATCATTTACGGTGGCGAATCGCTCAATGAGAACTTCGAGTTCATCACGTTGAACGATACCTGGGAGTTCGATCTCGAGGACGAGACGTGGACCGAGCTCACGCCCGAGGCTCCACTCAATATCGATCCGCCGCGCAACCTGGGGGCCTCCACCCTCGTGGGTCGCAATCTCTATCTCCATGGTGGGGACGTTCCAGGCGGCGAGGATTGTGGCGCCGTGTTCCTGCAGAATCCCACCGAAGAGCTCTGGCGTTTCGATCTGGATGCGCAGGAGTGGTCGCAACTGCAACCGATCGGCGACCCGTTGGCTCGACTCAAGCGCACGAGCGCTGCCACCGTGGGTGGGTCGATGTACATCTTCGGCGGCTTCGACTTCGAGTGCAACGACGGCGTCCCCGAACAAATCTGGAACCTCGACGTCTATCGATTCTTGCCGCTCACGTTCTAGCTCTCCACCACTCCTCGGACTGGAACGCCTCCGGGATGTTCTCGTCCTCTGGATCGCGATAGCCGAGTGCTGCCAAGGTCTCGAACCATTGATCGCGTCGGGACCGTGGCAGCTCGACACCGCACCATGGACAGAATTGGATGCTGATCATGGAGGGACCACCATCGCGAACGGGGATGCCGTACTCGTCGAACTTCCCGCTGTAGACGAGGACGCAATCAGGACAGTCCCACGGGTCGTCGTGCTCCGAACATTCGAACGTAACGCGATACGCAATGTGCACGCACGGGAATCGCGACGGATCATCACCGCGATCGCGAACCTGTTGCTCCTGATACCAATCGCCGCACAGCCGACACGTGTGCAAATGGTCTGCCCAATCGGCTCGTTGCGCTTCGTCGACATCGACGGACAGGCCGACCATGTCGCGGTAGCCCATCCGAAAGGTTTTGCAGGTCATGCGGGAGGTGACTTGGTCGACGGCTCGTTCAACGAAAGCGTCCGAACTCGACCGAGATCCCGCCATATCCGCCCGACATGGGGAAGAAATTCGGTGGTTGCCAGTTGTACTTCATGGCGAACCGATACCCGCCCTCGAAGCCGAGCCTGAACCATCGAGCGGGCACGAAGTAGAGCGCGGCTCCCGGTTCGATGACGGTGAAGCGGATCGATTCGATGCAATAATCTTCGTCTTCCACCGAAATGCAGGCCGTGCCTCCGCCGAACAGCGACTGCAATGCGAACTGGAACGTGCGTCGATCGACGATCGCGAGTCCGACCGCAAAGCCTCCGTACCTCAAACTGAGGTCGAGGTCTCGACCATCGCTATCGACGATCGGCGCGCCAAATCGAGCACCGAGATTATAGAAGGAACCGCCGAGGCTGATCCTTCGTCCGAGCATGAGGCCTCCACGAATTCCCGTGTAGGCGCCCATCTTGCGCGACGCGGGGCTCAAGCGGGTGCTCAGGCCACCATAGCCGCCGATGAAAAAGCGACGACCCGTAGACGCTTTGGCGGGTGGCGCTGGCGGTGGCAGTGAGGGTGGGGGGAGATTCCTGATCATCGGCGGCGGCGGATAAGCCATGGACGAGAACGGATCCGCCATGCGGGAGAACGGATACGATGGATCGAGTGCGCCGGTGGAGGAATAGGGGGTGTCGCTGGGAGTAAAGGGATCGCTCAAGCCGCTCTCGGCCGATGTCGTTCCCTCGATCCGGGTTGCGGGTGGGGCTGCCAGCGGATCGATCACCCTGACCTGAATCGGGGGTGGGGCGACAGCGGGCGCCTCCACGACGGGGGCCGCCGATGGGACCTCCACGGGCGCTGGGGTTGCGACCACGATGGGGGCTACGACGACGGTGGGGGTCGCATCGACGGGAGGGGGCTCATCGAGCACCGCAACCGTGGAGACCAACTGGGCTGTCGCCGAAGCGAGAAGCGAGATCGCAATCAACGACGCGCCGAGTGTGGACACGGCGTCCATCTTGGCCCATACGACGGCGCCCTACCACCGAGTCGGACACAATCAGAGCTGGGTGCGTCCACGGCCGCGGCGAAGCCCCTCCAGGACGCTTCGACAGATATCTTCTGCGCACGCTACACCCGCGCGCCGAGACCGCTGCCTTGGAGCTATGTCGCGTTCGGGCAACTTCGGGAGCGAAGAGATCCGTCCAAGCTGCGTACACTGGACGTGCCGTGGCCAAACTCTTGCGCACCTGTTCGCGGATGAAGGAGGTCCTGCTTTCGGTGATTTCTACGTCGGCCTGTGCAACCCCACAGGTTCCCGATTCGCCTGTCGCGGTCGCTGGGGTTGCGGGAGAGCCAGGTCGGAACGAGGAAAAGCAACGCGAACCGGCGAGTGCATCGGTCGAACGAGCTCCAGACGTGCCGAAGCCGGACGAGTCGATCGCACGGGCGTTTCTACATGCGCATCGTGATGCATGGACCGATTGGAACGTACCGTTCGAAGATGGCGAGCGTTTGTACGACCTCGTGCGCGATCGACAAAGCCAAGCGATCCTCGAGATCGGCACGTCGACGGGGCATTCGACGACGAGTTTCTTGCGTTGGTGCAACCGCGGTCCGACTACGAAACGGTGATCGACCGAACCAGTCCATCGGGGCTTTCGGTCAGCTGCAAAAAGTAACCACTTCGGTGGAGCGGGAGCGGCCGATGGACTCCGGCGTTTTGAGCCGCGAAACCGCGCGGCATTCCAGGTCAAACGTTGCCGAAGCTCCGTGCTTCTTCGTCGACTGTTGCACGTGGGGAATGTCTCCGAACACCGCTCAGACCAGCTTGTAGCGGCCCTCACAAGGATCGTGCCAATGCCTCGGCCCAGGCCTTTTCTTCATCCCTCGAAACAGGTTAGTAGACTCTCTGTACCGTAGGTACACGTACGAAATCGTTCCCAACGCCGAACGCGTGCGTAGCCTTACGGACCTTCACGTGACGGATCCCTTGCGATCGAGAGAATTCGAGGCTGGCATGAAAACGAGCATGTCTCATTGGTCGACTTGCGTACTTTTGGCTCTAGCGGGCTGCGCACCCCAACCTCCCGTCGTCGAATACCTGAGCTCCGGCAGCTCCGGTGGAGCCGACGATGACAACGGTGACGGTCCGCGCTGTCGGCGTCGAGATCCCGACTGCCGAGGAACAGACGGTGGCGCGAGCGCAGACGGGACCGGCGGTCTCGACGGTCCCGGACCTGAAGGCGGCCCCGGACCTGAAGGCGGCCCCGGAGTCGAAGGCGGCTCGGTCGGTCCCATGTGCGAGGGTCCGATGCAACTCGATGGGACCTGCGGATGCACGGAAGGGCAGCTCGTCTGTAACGACATTTGCTTCACCGGAACCGAGTGCCCGGCTGGTTGTGCGGGGGGCCCAGGTCTCGTCTCGAACTTCGAGGACTTGGCCGTCATGGTGGCCAACCCGACGCAAGGGTTCGCGGGCGTATGGTATTCCTTCAACGGCGGCGGGACGGAGCACAACTTCAACATCGAGGCCACCGGCGGTGCAGAGTGTGATGCGTTTGCATTGCACACGAGTGGCACGGGGTTGGTCAACTATTCAGGGATCGGTGTGTCGCTCGGAACTGGCGCCGTCGATGTCAGTACATTCACGGGTCTTCGCTTTAGGGCGAAGACCGATAATCCGCAAACGACTCCCGTACGTGTGAACTTCTCGACTCCGTGGACGACTCCTGTCGCCGACGGCGGAACGTGCACTGTCGTCGAGGGCGGCCCGGCGGCGGAAGCTTGCTACAACCATCCCGGACGGTTCCTACGTGACGAACTCGCCCTCGGAGCCGATTGGCGCGAGTACACGCTCTGTTTTGACCGCGATCTCTATCCGCTGTTCTTGCCCTCGAACTCCAGCACTCAGCAACGTCGCGACGTAGCGGCGAATGTGCTGGGCATGCAGTTCCAGTTCAACAACTCGAAGGACCTGCCCGCGGTTCCAATCGCCGGAACACAATACTTCAACGTGGATGCCGGATTGCCGTTCGACTTCTGGGTCGATGACATCGAGTTCATCTCGGAGCCTTGCTCGGAGCAGCTCTTCCAGTCGACGGCGGGAGCGACCAATCCTTTCCCGCAGAATGAAAACTTTGGATCGTGTGCCCCGGTGACAGATGCAGCGGCGTTTAATGGCTTTATTTCTCAGCTGTACCAGCATTGGAAGGACACGTTCTTGCGCCCGGAAGCAGGTGGGCTTCGGGTAAATTCGCCGGAGCAGGGAAATATCACCGTTTCCGAAGGGATTGGTTACGGTATGTTGATCGCTGCAGCGATGGGAGATCGACCCACGTTCGATGCGATCTACGCGTATGGCCGAAGCCAGTTTGGTGGTGGGAACAATCTCATGACATGGCGGACCGGGGATCAAGGATCCGCAACCGACGCCGACCAAGATATGGCAATGGGGCTATTGATGGCTGATGCCCAGTGGCCAGGAAGTGGCTACGACGCCCAAGCAGATGCCATGATTACCGATATTCTCCAGCTGGATACGATCGAGCAGGGTGGCAATCTGAATATATCCCTCGGCAGTAGTTTCGACGCGCAGTTCTTCAATGCATCGTACTTTATGCCGTCGTACTACCCTGTATTTGCTGCGGCTGCAGGTAGCGCTGCTTCGTGGACAGAAATCGAAGCGAATGGATTCCAGATTCTTCAAAACAACGTTACCGCGTTTGGTGGCTTGGTCAGCGATTGGGCGGATCTCAACAATAACAGCGGCGCACCGGTTCCCCAATCAGCAACAGGTGCACAAGTCGGCAGTGGAGGCAATCGCACGGTCTATGGTTTCGATGCTTCACGCACTCCAATGAGACTTGGATGGGACGCGTGCTTGAATGGCGCCAACGCGCCACTCACCAGCATTATGAACTTCTTCGCCACGCGCCACGACGGAGGCGAAAGTATCGATCAGCTAGTTTCTGGATGGCAAGGAAACGGAACCCCAACCGACGATGCAACAGCAAACCAAGTTGCGTTTATTGGTCCGGTCGGTGTCGGTGCAATGTCAGGCAATCGTGTTGCGATGCGCGATCGAGCGTTCCGAGCCGTGCTCGACATCTTGGAGAACCCTGAGTTCAACAGAACCTACTACCCCACTTCGCTAGGCCTCATCGTCCTTTTGACGATGACAGGGAACCTGCCACACCCTTGAGTTTTGAAAGCTTTTTCGGCAAAGATAAGCGCCACGCAGATGGAGGAACTCCCATCTACGTGGCGGGTTTACACCTAACTTTCGCCCCCGTGAGTGAGGCTCGATTCCGGCGTCAGCTACTTGGGTCGCACTGCGCAACGAAATTGTTGGATCTCCAGATTCGGTTCTCAATGACATCCGACCGAGGATGTGATGAGAACCCCGCCGCTCATGCAGGAATTCGTGGCAGCAATGGCGTTGCAGATTTGCCCGACGAGTGACCCTCCACAATCATCTTCTACGACGGTTCGTCGAGCCGGTTGGCAATCGGGAAAAGCACTGCAGGGAGCGATGGAGACGCTTTCAGGAGTGTTGGTAACGAATTCAATCGCGCCAGAGCAATCATAGTCGAACGTCACGCCGCATAGATTCGCCTCCTGGGAAAAGAATTCTTCCTGCCCCGGATGGATGCGACCGGCGACGGTTCGGTTGGTCGGGTCATCACAGCAATCCGTACCTAGGCTTGAAAAGCCGGGCGGGACCTCTGCGTTGCAGCGCCCCGTGTTTTCGTCCAGGTTCCCGAAACCATCGCCATCACGATCGCGGTACCAAATTGTGCAATTCACTGACAGGCAATCAGTGTTTATCTCGCATTCCGTCGGAGCATCGGAGCGTAGAGTCAACGTAGTGTAGGCCGCGAGATTTCCCATATCATCTTCGACCACGACATTGATGTAGTTGTCTACGCGAGAGACTACTGAAACCGTTGCCCTTGTAACTCCGAATAGATGTTCGGTTAGTGGTGTACCGTTCATTCGTGCATCGTTGGGGTTTCCGACGTTGTCGACAAGCGAGCCAAAGACCTGATAGCGAAGAGACGGCGCCGGCGTGCTTTCGTCCACAGCTTCAACCCAAATGACCGTGACTTGCGCTGCCGATAGTCCCTCCGCCTGTAGCTCACCATTGGCGCCCGGGTCCGGAAATGAATCCGCCGCGCAGCCCTCATTGATTGTCCCGACGCACGATTCGTCCATGCAGCTTGTTTGGCTCTCACATGGCGGTCCAGCGGAAGTGTCACTGTCGCTCGAAGCATCGTCGACCGTTTCATCATCTGGATCAGGGATGACGTCCGCGGCGCTGTCCGAGCTTGATTTGGCGGACGATGCGTCGGTGGTGGCGCTTGTCGGATTCCCCGTGGTGGCGGGGTTGTCCGTCTTGTCGCCGTCGATCCCTGTCGACACCATCCCGAAGCCAGGAACCGCCTCGTAGCGCGTGCACCCTCCGACCAAGAGCAAGAGCACCATAATCTGTGGCTTCAAGCCTAGATGGCTTTGAGTATCTGTTCGACCTTCGCGCTTCACGACGCTCGACATAGCCATCGTCTACTCGAAATGCTCCACTACCAAACCTTGTAGCGCCAAGGTTTCACTATCTTGGTCCACGCCCCGGACAAGGAACGCGGTCCCGTTGGATGCCGCGGCCACGCTCATTGGAAAACCCGCGGAAAGGACCGTTTCAGGGCTCCAAGTGCCGCTATTCTTGTCCCACCAACGAACATAATCCGGTGCTGGATCGTTATCTCCCCACGCAGCAAACGCAATGTCCTCGCTACACCCGAGCACCGGTTCCATGAAAGGGTCACTATCGTGAAGTTCGTTTTCGGAGCTGAGAAATCCGTCGCTCCACCGCCGGTACCAGAGAGCGTCTTCTGTCCGACCTATGAGCAAGGCATCCTCGCCACCAATGCTACAAATCGCCGCGCCCAGCGAAGTCCCGTCGGTCGTTAGCGTGCCCCAGCTTTGTGTTTCAGCATCAAAGATGATCCCCTTCATTTTGCCGGCCCAATAGGCGAGCAGATTGCCTTGCTCGGTAATGAATAGCTCATATCCGCTTTGTCGTTGTAAGGCGTGACCAATAAACTGCGCTGTGTCCCAAGAACCGGAATGAAACCGGCTGGCATACATGTCGAAATCCGTGCCGCTCTCTGGCGTGCGGTTCCATACTGCGAAGGCTTGTCCATCTCGTGTAACTGCGGTTGTGACCGAGTTGACGGACAATGAACTCACTTGCACATCCGCCACCGGCCCCCAAGTATCGCTGGATGAATCCCAGAATCGAGTGCGAACGAAATACAGTCCTGTGGTGTCCTCGTAGGTGCTCCACCCAACGACGCCGCGACTGTACCCATCACGACTCACGTTGATAACTATAGGATCAATGTCTACGACGTTGACAATGGACCCCCATGCATTGCCGTTCCAATGACGTGATCTGATTCCGCCTAGGTATTCCGTCCAGAGCACCACGAAGCTCGATGGGCCTTCCGCAAATACCTCGGCTGAGGATGTTGAGTTTGCGTTGTCGAGTTGGACCGCCGGCGTCCAGGAACCGCTAGTAGCGTCATAAACACGTGCGAACAAATGAGAGTTGAGCGTATCGGCATTGATCCGCTCGTTCCAGGCGACCAGAACATTGCCCGATTCGCTTGGCGCTACAACCGCATCGCGGACCCCGTTGGAGTCCGACCGAAGCACACTCGTGGTGCGAAATCTTCGACATGCCCCGCCCCGGAAAATCTCGTCGGGTGCACAGTCAACTTCCGCCGGACCGCTGGAACAACCTCCCGACGTGCCGCAGGATTCGGATGTCCCACCAGTGGCCGCATCTCCATCCGAACCGCCGGTGTCTGCTAGTCCACCTTCCGCAGACGCACCTGACCCAGCCGTGAGATCATCCCCTATCGACATCCCCTCGCCAACATCGCTGCTCGTCGATGCTCCGTCGCCGGTCGACAACATGTTGTTCGCCGCCTCGGCGCCGTCACCCGAGTCAAGCATGGGAAGTACATCGCTTCCTGAGGTCGGGGCCTCGATCAGCGCTACATCGTCGGGGTTGAAGCACCCAACGAACACCGTCAATGGTAGCGCCAGGGACAAGCACCTGGCGCTCTGCCGGTACCACAGATGGCGAGTACGGCCCTCTGCGTCCTCCGTGTCGTCTTTTCGTTCGAGCCTTGCTCTCGAGGACAAAACGTACCGGGTCAAGCGGTCGCTCCAACCGGAGCGACCGTGCCCACAAGTATCGACCATCGTCCGCATCGTCATCCTTATCTTCGACCCCAGGTCTCGGCCGTTCTAGAAGTCTGGACGCCGCGGTCCTCGGTGGGGCCGCACCATACCGGCATCGTGCCGTTGGCCGAAACGTCCCTCAGGGACAAAATCGCCTGCGTGATGCGCGCGTAACCGTGAGCAAGTGGCCATCGGGTCAGGATCCGGCAGCGGAAGTTCGGTGTTCCTCGACAAGGAGCAGAAGTGAAGGAACTCCATCGGGGTCGCGCGTGCTCGTGCACGTGTGCCACGGGGGCAGCTCGAGTATTTGTTGAGCGCCGGCCGCGAGGCCGACACTTGCGGGCCCGATCGGCCGAGCACTCGAGGAGGAGTTCCGGATGCTGTAGTGCCTACGAGCGAGACTCGAAGACGGCGTCGACGGTCTGCGCCGCGAGGATGCGCTCGATGAAACGATCGGGAGCATCGGCCTGTCCGATTCCGTCACAATAACGGCCGCTGCCTTCACCGAACGTGAGGCGAAGAAGTCCTCACGAGCGTGTCTCGTCGACCTGAAGGAGGACCCTGTTCGGTGAGTTTCTCGACGCTGGTCTCGTGATCCATGGCGTCTGTCTGGACTCGAGCCCGGAAGTTTCGGAACGCGCCGACTGGACCCAAGGGACACGGCCCACTGGCCGGGTGGAGCACGACGAGGTTTCCAGTTGACCTGCTTGTGACATCGAGCCGTGACACGACGTTTCGCGGATCGAGGCGCGTCGATGTTTGACCGCGCTTCCGCGGTGGGACTTTGCTCCACCGATTCCTTTCATTCTTTCTTTCATTCATGAGTGCACCATTGCCGATGTCATCTGCTATAGACGTGTCGTGCCACCGTTCGAAGTGATGGATCCCATTGACCCTGTCCTCTACATCCGTATGCCGCGACTC
>Ga0315912_10000862_pt1 | contig 44107 bp, 83 predicted proteins | sample VfabasoilMG_FD_204469 | JGI IMG/M metagenome (GOLD analysis project Ga0315912, IMG submission 204469) | Garden soil microbial communities collected in Santa Monica, California, United States - V. faba soil | ecosystem: Environmental > Terrestrial > Soil > Garden | place: USA: California... | reverse complement strand
TATACTATAAATACCTGTATCGGTGTCATTAAAAAATGAATATGCTGGAACAGCAGCCGTACCATCCAAGAATTGAGCGGGTTTATTTCCTGTAATCGCATTATCATCAATGAATAGTCTATCAAGACCGCCCGTAGCAAAACCAATTTGATTGGTATTAGATCTATACATTCCTGTGTCTGAATCATTTGTAAAAGAATGGGTAGGTGCCGCAGCACTACCATTAAGCGCAAGAATTTGAGTCGCACTTAATCCTATTCTACTTGAAAGATTATTTTCGATAGCAATGATTTCATCTTTAGACGCATTGTGATGAACTGCAATCACATTATGGTAAACTTGAGAATTTTGAGCATGAGAAGCCGCAGTTGTGCCATCTGCACCTCTTGTACATCCCGTGAAGGATGTCCCTGTTTTCCCAGTGTACTTTATGATTTCAGCATCAATCGAGATGAAACCAACTGTCGGGAAGGCAGTAGCAGAAACCACATTAACCGTTGTGGCACCAACAGTAAGCGGGTTGTCAGTGAGTTGAGTCGTTGTTTGATTGACGGCAATATACAGATCACTGTCTGTAGATACCGCACCTGGGAATATAGCCATATTCGTATCTCCTTAAATTTTTTCTCTTAGGAAAATGTCACTTGCCATGTCACTTGAAGCGTATCGCCCGCGCCTTTATTGATAACAGCGAAGGTCTGACGAGCAAGCATTGTTCCGGCTGAAGATGCCGAGAAAATACCACTTTCTGTAATCGCACCAGTATTTACGCCAGGGCCAAATGAGGCGACATTCTGCCAAACATTTGAAGATGGAGTAAGTGTACCAGCTACGCGAGTTGAAAGCTCGGTTTGAAGCGTTGTATCAGAAGCATTGGCCGCGTTCGTTCCTGTTCCAAGCGCGATATAGCGCATGAAGAAGTCAGATTGCGTCGCTGCTGTCAACCAAGTGGCGAGGAAGTTTTTACCTACCGTCACAACCACATTGTTGATCTCTCGTGTTTCTTTGAGGTTCCCGTCTGCATCAAATAGGTCGAATTTGATGTGACCAGTAGCCTTTATTAATTCTTTATTTTGCATATTAGTCTCCTTTTGTGTGTTCTATCTGCGTGGCAGTTAGCGCACACAAGATCACATTTTTTAATCTCGCTTAAAACTTTTTCAGTAATAGACGAGGCACTTTTCGATACCTGAAATGATTTCAGTTCAGGATTTCTGTGGTCGAATTGCATCTGCCAAGGATTATATTGAATACCACAATCCATGCACGGCCCACATTTGAGGCGATTATAAATCTCTTTCATTTTCGCTCTATACTTATCACGACTTCTCAAATAGTTTGAACGCTGACTTGTCCTATATTCTTTTTGATAGGCCAATCTATGTTCGTGGCTTTTTGGGCTCATATTAAGTAGAAAGCGGATTAGATTCACTAGACCCACCATCAAAAGGAATGGGCGAGTCAATATCAATCCTGTTTCTTTGATCTCCGCTTTGCTTTTTAACCCAACGCCGTCCTTCGGCCACATAGCGGTCGTAGGTGAGTTGTTGAGCGTCTGCGCGATCAAATTCTTGTTCCTTGGCCCACGCTTTCCACAGAATATACGCTGTGATAGCTTCAGACAGGGAATCGTCCAAGTTTATCGAATCCGTTACGAATGTAAGAGGGATTGGTTTAGACTTGAAAAATAGTAAAAGTGTTGTTGAGTTTTCGAGATCGGGCGCACGATCAAGCCAAAGAGCGCGACCCCAAATCCAATAGCGCGTTGGTGTACCTTGGTCGGTTGTCTCGGTTGCAAGAAAGTTTGGGCGAGTTTGCGAGTTCTTTTCGAGATTGGTAGGATAAAGGCGTTTCCAACGGAATGTTCCATCGGCATTCACGACTTTAAAGAAAACGGCTCTGGCACTTAGCCAATTTTGAGGGAGAGGATAATCAAGGCGACCTTGTTGAAGAGAAAGTTGCGCGGTATCTTCGAGAATACGCGTTTTATTGGTAAAATCAAGTTCGGCCCGATTGATATGGCGCAAAAGTTCTGCATCCGTCCAATAGGAAGCTGAAATTTCGACGAGTTCACGCCGAACATCTGTGATGAGTGTTTGAGCTTGCATTATTTAACTCCTGAAATTATACCAGTAAATGTTATCGAATTTGCATTGGAGAATGTCCACGCTAAACGAATATGATCAAGCGTCGGGAAATCTTCTGATAACGAAATAATGACAGTTCCGGTTGCTGTTATATTTCCCGTTGCAAGATTTGGAATATCAAACCAATTGCTACCATCGGCACTATATTGAACTTTAAAGGTAACATTTCCGAATAAATTTACAGAAATCGCTGAAGCATTAATGACCAAAGAACGAATCCGCAAATTTGGTTCAATATATTCGCTAGTTTGTCCTGTTGCCGTCTCTTGTGCAGATGAATGTAAAGTTATTTGCATATTAAACCTCCGCCCAAATTAGACTAGCACCAATTGTGCGGTTTGTTCCATCAGCTTGTCCTGTGATTGCAATAACCGAAGTTTCCGGCAAAATAAAGAACTGATCTAGTGGAATTATAAGAGCATTTGAAAACGCCGGTATATTCCATTGAGAAAGTCGAGTTCCATTTGCTGATAATGTAGGCGAAGAGAAAGCCTCTGATGCTCCGGCGGCTCCTCCAAACTTCGTACAAAGTTCACTTAAGGCTGTTCCATCGCTTGTAATGGTGGGAGAAGCATAAGCTCTAATCCGAACAAATCCATTAACCGTTGTAAGGTTTGTGAATGTAATACGAATAAGTTTAACAGTTTTTCCGCTACCGGAAGGATTACGAAACAAAGCGAGGGGAATTTCTGTTGTTCCAATACTACCCACTTCAAAGTTCATGATGAAAACTTTACCGGCATCTGCCAAATTACTATCATCATTAACGTAAATAGGAACGTCAGCCATTTCGTATCTCCTTAAAATTTTGGGTTGATGTTTATTGTGGTTGTCCAACCCTTATGGCGTTCATTCGCCCCCACAGCAATCTTTATTCCTGATTACGGAATATCGTTTCCAATGATTGTGCTGTACACGTCTTGTGCTTGTCCTTGACGATTGGTACGAATTACTCGCACAGTACCAGTCGAGGTAATAGGAACTTCTTTAGGCGGATTGAAGTCGAACTGAATAAGTCCACCTTCTTTGGGAATAAAACCAACGGCGAGTGTAGCAAGAGACGCCACAGGGCCAGTTTGAATTTCCACTTTTCCACCACCTGAAACGGCGAACTTAACTTGCTTGAGCAAGAAAGTCGTGCCAGTGACAGTATAATCATGGTTCGAAGAAGCATCAGCCGCAACTGCCGAAGCAGTATTGTAACTGTGAACTTCATTTGAACTAACCGCATCCACTTCTTTTACGAAGATAGGATTGGTTGAACTATTTGCTGTAGTATTGGCAGACACTTTAACAGCGTCTTGTGCCAATGTTAAATCACGGATGTCTAAATCAGTCGCAGAAACGGTAACTGCACCGTCAACTGTAATCGAGTTTCCACCGTCTTGGATATTGACCGCTGCCGCGCCAGCCGCGTTATTTACGGTCACATCACCAATATCAACACCAGGTTGAGCCGTAGAAAGAACATTAAGTTCTCCCGCAGCCGTTACATTGGCTAGGTCAGTACCGTCACCGATACGAACACTATCTTGAGTATGGGAAAGATCACGAATATCGAGATTTGTTGCTGTAACAACAATACTCGCATTAGCAATCGAAACGTACAATGCACCAAGAGCATTGACTTTTAATGAAGCATAATCACCATCAGTATCAACCGAAGATGCCAGAGTATCTTGACGAACGGCGAGAACTTGCCGACCAAGATCACCAGTTGTATGAGCAGAATCTTCCGCAAATTCTGTTCCAGCAGACGCTCCGCCAGTAATATTTACGTTAAGTGAACTGCCTGTGAATGTCGCGTTTGTTGTACCATCTGTTAAGCGAACAAAGATGGGATTTGTTGAGACGTTAGCATCCCGCGTCGCGGATACTAATGTTGGGAAATGTCCATCAGCCATAATTTTTTCTCCTTACTTAAATTTGTTCCGCTTCCACAGAACTTTGTAGCGTTTTTTCCTGATATTCGAGTTGCTCTAACTCTTGCTGCGCGGCCATTATCTGCCGCTCAATTTCAGGAACCTTTCCTTGAATTAAATCTTCGATAGCTTGTTTAAAATGCACAAGTTTCGACTTTGCTTCTTGCTTTCTTGCCGCGATCCATTTTAACTTCATGTCTTTTGTTTCGCGGGTTTGAATCTGAATCGGATACGAGCCACCAATGTCACTCATTTTATGCTCCGTAAATTGTTGTTTCAAAATCTGCTAGAACGCCAGGTGCATAATGCGTTACTTTTACATCAAGTACGTCTCCAATAGATAAACTAAGAGGAGAAGTAAAGGCAAAGTCCAAACTTCTATCAGGGCCAGAGCGTTTAGTTTCAATGAGAGTCGTGTTAATAAAAATTTGAAACTTTGCATAATCTGTCCCACTCACTCCTATCCGTGTAAGTCTGCTTGCGACAACTGCCGTATAAGTTAAAATGGTTGTAAGAGTTGAAGCTGGTACGTTTGTAACGCTTCCGCCACCCAAGGCTGAAACACTACCCGGAACAAACACGCCCACAGCAACACCAGCAATGTTGACATAGAGATTACGAGCAGCGTCCGTTTCAAGACGGCGAGCAAATTGAGTTCCACGTTCGGCTCCGAGTAAAGAGTTTTGATTCTTTGTTGGTGATGCTGTTGGCTCGTCTCCGCCCACGTTCTCAGGATAATTGGGCCAGTTGAGTGCCATTGTTTAGTCCTTGGGAGCTTCGTCTTCTTTGTCCAATAAGCGTTCACGTAATTCTTTCGCGCCTTCTGGTTTAAAGTTTCCTTCTGCAACAGCTTTCTTGTGTTTACGAAAAATTATAAGGCCATTTACGCGACCAATTACTTCAACAGTCAAAGCGAGTTTTCCATGATCGCCAGTTTCAAGGGCGGCATTTATCTCTGATTCGGGAATTGCGAATTCTGACAAAATTTCATTATCCATTTGTATTCTCCACTAAAGTCTGTAGGGTTTTAATAACCTTCTGAATCTTTTTGAATTCCCGAATATCTTTCGGCATTGGAAGGCCATTGAGATTCAAGACGGCATTGGCGACAATCTCTTCAAGTGTCGCTCCACCAAATTTTTGAACTGGAACTTTCATAGCTTCAGCTATTCCTAATTTTGCACCAGACGTAGGGTCAAGCGTGGTGATTTTTGCAGTTGTGCCTTTTCCTCTGAAAAAATCTTCGCCTGGATCTTCCGCGATAACTGTACGTCCTTCTTTCGGTCGAGAATCTGCATCACAGCGAATACACGTCGGTTCCGTAGAGTTTTCATTCCCAACAAACATTTTGTCCATTTGATGTTTGGTGCAGAATCCGGCTTGGCTTCCAATACTTTGCATGATTTCTCCTTACGCCCAGTAGTTTGATTTGTCTTGACGATATTTCTCCCGCATTCGGTGAATATCAATCAAATCGTCTAAACCAACGTATTCACTATCGCCAGTTTTTGCAAGACCACGCGCTTTTGCTTCGTCCATTGCTTTGGTAAGCGGGTCTTTGTCCACGACAAATCCATTGCCACGATTTCCATCAAACGATGTTCCAAATTCATATGCAGCTTTCTTCTTGTCAACTAACTTGTTAGCTATTAGCATGTTAAGAACGCGACGCCAACCTTGACGCAGTATGTAGCCATCCCATCGACGTTCTGTGCGCTCATAGACCATACCCGCAATCGGGTTAATACCGCAAATGTGTTTAAGCTCCATACCTTGTTTGGTAACGAGATAAATTCCCCAAGGGCGATCCGTCGCGGGACAATTCTCGAAAATTCGCAAACGAGGATTGAGCTTTTTTAATTTCTGCTTGAAGTTGCAATATAGCATAATTTTATTTACGCCGACTATTTGTTTTTAACAAATAATCGGCATAATAAAACTACGACAGGTTACTCAGCAGCCGAACCAGCGTAAATCTGAACCGCACGAATGCTGTTCAAGACTTTCGCGGCCATCACGAATTTCCATCCAACCGTAGAGAACATATTCAACGGATTCGATGTATCTTGTGATCCCGGCTCTTTACGAATCATTTCCATTCCCTGACCGCTCAGTTCAGTGATACCATAAGCATCACGACCGAAGATGTAGGCGTGGAAGGTTTCGTCAGTGGCACCAGTACCAGAGCCCGTGTTCGTGGAAACCACGAAACGAACACCATAAAGCGCACCAACTTCTCCACGAAGAATCTCGGAGTTGTTGATGTACTTTGAAGTCTCAAGCCAAGAACCAGCAGCGGTATCCGATTGAAGATCGAAATGCCCGGCGGGATGGATCAAGCCTTTGTACATATTGCCCTGAAACCCAGGAACATTGGCTTTGCGGAGTGTATAAACGGCTTTGCGGATTTCCGCAGCGTTTAACACGGACGTATCGGCCACGGTGATTTCAGAAGCAGCACCACCAGCGAACTGGTTTGTGAAGTTTCCTGAGAGAGCAGCGCGAACGATTGTGTCATAAGAGAGAGCAGCGTTGTCCGACAACTCATCAGAGATTTCGTCCATGATGGGGTTGATGGATTTCCATTGCAACTCTTTGGAAGTTTTGACGAACTGACCATAGGTCAACGGTTCGACAGTCACTTCTGTCGTGCCGACGTTTGTTTCAGCCGGGTTCACGTTTTCTGTCAACGGTGTGATCGCAGCCGTGAGCTTATTCAGCCGACGGAATTTGACCAGCGTTCCAGACTGCTTCGGAAGAGGGCGTTTTGTTCCCAAGTCTTCGAAGTAGAGTTGGGGAACTGTCCGTTCCAACCAACGTTTGTCATAATAGATGCCTGTGTCGGTAAATGTATTACCTACAGCAGTTGAAATACCAAGTGTATTAGCCATAGTAGGCTCCTAGAAGTAAAAGTCCAATCCAGGATATTAGTCGCTGACCATTCCGAGCTTTGCGAAGTGCTGCTTTAACTGCGCCGCGCTCATCTTGCGCGTATCTAACCCTGTGGTATTGGTTTTACCACCCGCCGCGACAGCGGTTGACGCTTCTTTCGCGGCCTGAGCATCAGCCGATTGACGGCCAAGCTCGTGTGCTTTCTTAACAGATTCCTCTGCTTTTAGGTCACGAGCGAGTTTGTACAAGGTATCATAGATCACGCCAACATCCTGATTCCAGTCTACGGGGCAATTTTCAGAAGAGGCGATTTCATTCATCACTGGTTTCAGTTTAGCGAAATCAGGATAATTCGTCACATCAATCTCTCGGCGCATGATTTCAAAATTGGTTTTTAAGCCAGTGATTTCTTGATCTCGCGCTTCTAATGCCTTTTCGTGTTCCGTCTTCAGTTCTTTTGTCCACTCATCTCTAAGTGGGTCGAACGCTTTTATGCCTTGTGTCTGCAAGGACTTCATGAACTCCTCAGGGCTGATTTCTTGTTTAGTCGCTTGGGCGAAGGCTTTATGGAGTGTGTCTATTTGTTGTTTGAGTTGAGCTTCGTACTGGGTACGTCGCGTATACTCAGACCGCAAACTTCCATAATTCTTGTTTACGCTTTCAAGTTGCTTAACAAGTGAGTCGTAGCTTGTCTTCGGGTCGAACGTCGGTGCCGCCGTAACGGGAGGATTTTGGGTAGTGGATTCCCCTCCTGACTGCGTACCAACTGCATCTGGTGAGCTAGTAGTCTGTCCTGCATTATCGTCAACGGTTGTAGTCTCCGCTGCCGGTGCTGACTGATTATTACTTTCTTCCATTTTGTTACTTCCTTGGAACTTGTCCAACCTCTAGTGTTGGGGTTCCTAAAAGGATTTTACTCGGCTATTTCTGTAACGTCGTTATTTATAATTTTAGACGCGTTATCTCCGAGTGTCATAAATTGTGTTAAAACTGTAAATGCCATTTGTAAACCTTGGGCGCGGATTCTTTCTTGACGGGCATCTTCGTCTGAACCTTTTAACCAAAGATTCTTTTTGTCTGCGAGGATTTCTTCGAGCTTTCTTTTATAAATAGCATAACCGGCATGTTGACACCAAGCGCGAATAATCGCACCTTCTTGGACGTTTGACTGCAATCTAGCAAGTTGCTGTTCATTCAAGTCGCTCATTCAATTCTCCCTTATGAGGCTTTGGGCGCAGACGGCCCATTCTGTTTATTTTGTCCCAAGATCGCATTCTGTTCTGGATTGGCTGGCCCATTGATCGCAGCATTGGCCCCAGCAATTGCGGGATTCGCAACAGCCATAATATTAATCTCGTCGGGGGCGAAACCCGATAACTTAACAATTTTGTCAAGTATGCTCTCAATAGACTCTGGTGCAAGGTATGGCGCGAAGGTACCAAAAATCGTTGTAAGCTGCTGGATCTTACCTTCGGTTCCGACCATATCACTGATCCCAACCATCTTGTACTTAAAGTCTACGCGTAAATCTTCCACGGATTGAATCGCGGGCGGAATCATAATCGGCTGCATTGTAAGCGGATCAACTTCGCCCGATGGAATTGGCTGAAATAAGAAACCGTATGTTTCGTTCAATTGCTCATCTGAATCAATGAATTGCAAGTTTAAACCCTGTACGAGTTTAAGAACACGTTTTATTCCGAGTTCTTCAACCAACTTGGTTCCAACTGCAAATTTCTCAAGAGCCTGACCAATAATCAGTTGGGCTCCTTTCGCTGTACGACCAAGGCGACCGGATTCCGGCGCACCTTGGATTGAACGTGGAGCAGTTGCATTTTCGATGTCAGATTGAACGATACTCGCTTCATTGTAAGATGACCCAGTTGCATCTGGTGTCATGAGAGCTTCTACACCATCCATTTGGTCGGTAAGAATAATACCATTTGGTGTAGAGATCAATGTATCCAGGTCAATATCCGCGAGTGTATTAACCTTCCACATTCTATTGAGGATTAAGTTAATGTTGTCAAGACGTTGGCGGCGAAGAGTCCACAATTCATGGACGTTCGAGATGACTGGTTCCACAAGACCCATACCAAACCATTCAAGTGGAATGGGGAAGAACACGCAGCGAACGACCGGGCATTGCTGATGATGGAAAGGATTCGCACGAGCAACTAAAACAACTTCACGATTGGCAATAATGATTTGGCATTTCTCTTTGATTCCGTCGCCATCAAGATCATACTTGCCCCAAAATGTAAGAACTTCAACAAGGTCTTTAGCGGGTGGGCTTGAAAGACCGCGAATGGAATAACGCGCTTGGCGCGATTCCGCAAAATGTGTGTCACCAGCAACGAGCTTCGGATTATCTGTGTTTCCAAAAATAGGAAATTGGCCGCGCCCGCCAGCTTTGATATCTTCAAGACACATCCATGATCGCACAAAAACACCTCGCGCATCACCTTCATTGCGAGATTCAGGATCAGGGAATACATCGAGGATGTCCAAGACTTCAATCTCAGGACGCCGTTCAATTACTTTGTACTCACGTTTCTCTTCCCAACGAATATGATTGGGGTCGATGACCATACCATTGATGGTGAGGGGTTCACGAATAGGAGTGCGAGTTGTCACCCATTCTCTTTTTACTTTCCAATAAACATGGAAGTAAGAAGTCCCGTAAAGTAAAAGCTGTTTAACAAAGTCCACGAACTTAATCATGAATTCTGCTTGGTTCAATTGGAACGTGAGCAAAGTTTTCATACCATCAGCAAAACTTTGGTCATGTGGATTCACAGGAATTATATCAAAGAACTCTTCTCCTGATCCGAAAATTGTGTTTACGACTTTAGGAACCGCTGCCTCAATAACCTGGAACACGATTGGCACAGTAATTGTCGAACGAGTCGTAGTCTTCCGTTTATCTTGGCTAGAAAAGTAAAGACGATAGATTTCTTCCCACAATGTTTCATAAGGTTTTCTCCAAGATTCCCAGGGCTCAAACATACCAATGATGTCATCAATACATTTCTGTTCAGAGTCGATACCATCTTTGCCCGGAGCGATTTGGATGGGGCCGACTGGTGCTGGTTGAACTGCGCCTTCCTGCGGTTCTTCAGCTATGGGTTGATCTTGATTTTCTTCGTATGCCATAAATTTTAATACCCCGTATGTGAGTCCAGCACTTCGACTCGGCTACTCATTCGCTTACGCTTCTTGCCTTTCGCTGCGCCAGTGTGGTGTAGATAAAGTCCAGTCATCGGTCTTGAGAACGCATATCTCAAGGCATCCATACAGTGGTTATTCTTGTCCACTGTCTTGTCATTATTAAACCCGTTAGCATCCGGCGCGGCATAATGGTACGATGTTATTTCTTCAAGAGTATGAACTGTCTTACCTTTGAAAAACTTTAGTCGCCCTTCTTGTAACAAACCACGGATGCGGGCAATCCCAGTATCTTTAGTCTTGTCAGCGGGCTTGACATTGCGATTGCCATAAAATTGATTCAACTCAAGAATTAATTGTGCGGCTTGAGTATCCGCCAAAACATACGCCAAGTCTTCATTCTGCAAAAAAATCGAAATCGTTTTAAGAAGTGTCTCGCTGGCGTAGAACTCTTTGTAGACGTAAAATATCTTTTCAACCGGGTCGAGCGCAATAGGTAATATCGCATTAGGGTTAGACTTACCAAAGTCAAGACCTGCAAACCGCAACCAATTATCTGGAATAGGAAACGGATCAACCAAATGAATATCTTCGTCAAACTCAGGGTACACCAACCCTTCGAGTCGCGTGAACATCCCACGATATCGGCGATCAAAGATTGCCTTCGGCAATTCTTTTTTCATCCGCTCGTACTCGTCCTTCGGGAACTTTGGGTTACCAATAGACGACCAGGTGACAACTTCTATTGTGTCGCCACGCTCAGGATATCGGCGAACTTCACATTTACCTTCGTCATCAAAATTATAAACCGCGCCAGCTTTGTTCAGAATTTCTTTCTGAAACCAATTCACGGCATAGGGCGTACTGGTTAAAATACAGCGACCAAGGTCAACCGAAAGACGACCTTGAATGTTTGTCCAACCTTCTGCTTTGATTTTTCCGCACTCGTCAATCCAGGCGGCGCGAACTGTCATACCTTCAACGGAATCCGGGTCGTCCATCGAGCGTACGAAAATCTTACAAGGTTCGTCCGTCCCAGGATGGTTCCAATTCAGTTGAAAATACTTCTTTTGTTCTTTCCATTCTCCCCAGTCTTTCGGGAAGAATTCTTTGAACTTTGGCAAGGTTGACTGTTCCAGTATGGGGTTGGTCGGGGCGCATATTAAATAGTCGCCGTATTGACCTTTTTGGTAATCAGTCTGAATCTCGTTGCAGAGCCATAGGCCGCCAACGAACGTTTTGCCGCCACGGATTCCGGCGATTGCGCCGATAAATCTCGCAGTTGATTCAAAAATTCTATCTTGTGCTGGGTGTAGGGAAACTTCCATTTACCACTCCGTTCGCGTTCTGCGAATTTTTGTTCGCGGTTTGCGAACGCCATGTTTTTTATGGTGCTTCGCGTTTTCGCCGCGATTGGGAGGACAAATGCTACAGTCCAATTCGTATCGTTTGAGTCTGTTGTAAACTGTCGGGTTTTGACAGTTTTTTGCACTTTCTTGTCGTGTATCCAAAATTAGCCCCCTGAAGGAATCGAACCCTCCCCGTCGGTTTACAAAACCGATGCTCCGCCTTGGAGCTAAGAGGGCAATCTGCCCGACCATATAAAATTGGGGTTTTTCTATATGCTTTAACAGTTCGGACAATCCGTCCAAAACCGGTGAAACTCTCGACGCGTCTCGGCGTCAGTAGCCGATGCTTTTCTTTGGGCCGCGCTTTGTCGGTTTGAAGGTGGAGAAATGAATGGCGTTTCGGACGCGGGCTGCACTTTTGGCCATCGCCTCGGACTTCGAGTGGCCGACAACCTTTCCAGTCGCTTTCTCAATGATTTTCTTGCCTCTGGCTTCAACTGGCATTGTGTGTCTCCTTGTAAAATTCTTTGGAGGCGTCGCGCCTCGGTGAATCTTGAAATTTTTTCCAACTGGCCCTCTCCTCTGGTTGACCCTTGGTTGGGTGAATGTGTAGGGGCGTACTAACAGCCCATATTCAATCCAGCCACCCCACCTCGTCCCCTACCCTCCGGTCGTCACTCGTTCAACAGTTGAATAGGTAGTATGCTGCTTAATTCAGCTTAAGGGTTCGATGTCGATGATATTTTCTGAGGAGATATCAGGTTGATTTATTACCTTTTCCCCTCCATTGTCCCCTTTTGGTGCTTCCTTGCTTGGTCTATTGATAACCAATACGCTAATTTGTTGCTTACTTTTGGTAGCTTCAGGAGTAATAGAAGCTGAGAACTTACGAACCGCGAGCCATTCCTTTAAATTGAGAGTCTTTCGTTCTTCCAAAGGAATATCTAAAACGCTCTTGATATCAGCTTGCAAGCGAGCGCGACTTGTTACATCGAGATCGCCAATTTGTTCAATGTAAGTTTTGAGCTTCTTAAATATTTGATAAGGCGCGGACTTTTCAGTACCTTCGTATTTAGCCAATTTGTAAGACTTGGTAACAGAACCAGTGGCGAGAAAAGCATTGATAAACAACCAGTTTTGATGAGTTAAGCGACTAAAATCTAACTCATTAGATGGTTGTTGATTCGTGGTTGAAATGGGCGTTTGATTTGAAGCGTCAATATCAGACATAAAAATCCCTTATATGGGCCGCTAAATTAACCACAATGTCGCGTTTTAAATATGGCGCGTTCCACATGGTTTGAGCTTTGGGCGTTGGCCCCTGTTTTCGTGGCGTGATTCGCGTTGTCACTTGCAACGTCGATATGATTTACGGGCTCGGTAAGCTGGGCGAAGGCGAGCAAGTTAGGCCGGTAGACATGAAAAGCCCTACACTATATACACCCGAAAAGGCACATTGTTACCACGCGCTCAAAAATATATTTCAAACTATTTTAATATTGATTGATAGTCAATTACTTTAAGAACAAAATAAACCTTGACATTTTTGGGAACCTCTGGTATATTTGTAATGAAGGAAAAGGAGAAACGATTATGAAACGCTTCGATATCCACACTGAAAATAAAAATGCCAAATGGATCAAAGACTTATTGAGCATCGGATTTGATGGCTTTACGATTGTGAAGGGCGCGGGCTTTTGGAAAGGCACGGAAGAAAAAACCCTTGACATTGTGATTTATACCGACAATCCTACACTTATTCGGGCAATGGCCGAACGGATCAAACACCACAATAAACAAGAAGCCGTTTTAGTGACAGAAACAGATTGCAAAATAGAATTGATCTAAAAGGAGATAATCCCATGAAAACAATTAATAGCCAATATTTAAAAATAGAAGAAACTAGCTTATTTGATACTTGGTATGTCGAGCTACCAAACGGCTATAAAGGCTATATTCCGACCAAACTACTATCAACCATACTGAAAAACCTTTCTAAGGAAGTAAAACTATGAAACAAAAATGTAGTCTGAAAGCTTGTCACCATGCGAAATCCGCACATAAAGGGCGTCTTAATGCCGATAATAAATGGATTATTCAATGCCTTTTGTGTTGGAGTGCATACGAAGATCATGGATTCTGTACAAAAGCTAAATTCATTAAAGACTTACGACGTAGATAACCCTTGACATTTTGTGGGCTTGCTGTTATACTTTATTAAGAACAAAATTGACAGAAAGGAGATAAGACAATGAACCTTAAACCATTAGGCGCGAATAAAACAGAGTTAGACTACGGTAATTTCAAAGTGTTGTTTTCTTATGAAACGCCGGTTGCTTTAATTGACACATTCGACAAGGGATTTAGAACAGTTGATTTCTATTCCCGAACCACGTCAAAACACATATCAACGTGGTTCAAAGAAAATGAAATTGATTTCCTTACGGTTACTCCTATTCCTCAAACCGAACTTGAAGCCGTGATTGAACAAGGCGCGTTATGACATGGAAGAAAACACATGGCGAGAGTCGCCCGCCGTCAACGGAGTATAGATCATGGTGCCACATGATACGACGGTGTGAACTACCAACCGCGACGGGCTATAAAAACTATGGTGGGCGCGGTATCAAAGTATGCGAACAATGGCGAAACAGTTACGAGCAATTCATTGAAGACATGGGGCGCAAGCCTAGCAAAGTCTTTACGCTTGATCGTATAAACAATGGAGGAAACTATGAACCAACAAACTGTAGGTGGGCTACAAAGAAACAACAAGCGAGAAACAGACGCGAACGAAATAGAGATAAACAAGGGAGGTTCAAATGAACTTTACGCCGTCTATATTGGTCATCAGCCTAACGGTGTTGGTGGAGGTTTTGATCTATTCAACGTGGTTGATGAAACGAGGCTTAACGTCTTGGATGGATCGACGGTATCAGTTAAAACAATCATCAAATTAAATATCAAGAAAGTCCTTGACAAAAGCGGGAATCCGGTTAAGCTAGGGGAAGACACGAAAGGAGACTACTAAGATGAACTTCAATCAATATCAAAGACTCAAGAATCTAGTTAATCGGGTTTCATCCTTTGGCGAGTTTATAGAAGAGTGCGCGAAGTGGCACAAGTACGCCGTAATTAGCCCGAAGATATGGACGAAAGCAGACTATCAATGGTTCTACGAAAAAATAAAAGGAGGATCAAAGTATGTCAATCTCTTTACAGTCGCAAAGGCCGCTTAAGGTTCTACACGACAAACGTCTAGCTTACTTGGTGAATCTTGAAATCAGCTATAAAGAATTAGGATATGTAACGAAATTAAACGGGCGCGATAATCTTTTAGAGATATTCCCGACCGGTACGATAGTAGAAAAAACAAAAGAAGAACTTATCATAGAAAAGTGGATTGATTAAGGAGGTTTTATGAGTAAATGTTATGAGTGCAAAGAAGAATTTAAGGATATAGAATTAGAAATTTTATCAGATAACGGCGGGCCTATAGAACCATACTGTCATGAATGTGCAGGCTTTCCTAACCACGAATACAGAGTAAGTTGTCCTACTTGTGAATTAACAATACTTGTAAATTAAGGAGGTCACACAATGGCCGAAACATGGGAAGAAACGAAAGCACGTCTTAAAAAGCAAGGAATAAATTTAAGTCAGCCGGTCGTCATAGAATCTAAACCGGTTGTGCAGCATAGAGAGCCCGAAGCGGAGGACTTTGATAAAGTCAAACGCTATAATGTCCACAAAAGAAGTTTACCAATCGGCATTGATACTATAGTCCTGTTTGGTATAACTAAAGAAGAGGCCGAATGGTTCATTGAATACAAACTTAAACCAAAATGTTACGAAAACGGGCCGGATGATTCTAAGACAGTGATTTATTATGACGTGATTCCAGTCGGCGCGACGCCTAAAGAGCGGTCGATATATTTCAATGCGAATCCGGTCACAACGGAGCCGGTCTTAGGATATACGCCAAAGCGTATAAATTGAGGTTATACGGTTTAGCGTATGAAAATCTATATTAGAACATTATGGGGAAATGATGAAAAACCCCTATGGGGAAACCGTGAACAGCGCGACGCATTGCGAGTGTACCTTAACGACCAAGGATTTTACGTTCTTACGGGGATTGGTGATTCACTTGACATTCACGTCGTCGAATATGCCGACCCTTGGGACGTAAAAATATTAAAGAAAACCCTTGACAAAGTATCGAAGTCCTGGTATGCTTTACTTAGGAAACAAAAGGAGGCCGCACAATGAAAAATAAGAAAGGATTTTATGCAGAATTAAGTCAGCCAAAAAAGAAAGTTATTTATCTTCAATCGTATTTTTACCAAGGTGGAAAGTGGTTCAAAGTTAAGAAGGTGAAAGGGTTATGAGTGACAGCCCACCATCATCATGGTATGATCCGCCGGAGCCGAAACATGATCTTGAAATCAAGCGAGAACAGCGGAATAATGGCGGGATATGTGACCGCGACAAATGTGTAGGAGAAATCTATATGGACGTTGAAATAGGCGACACAAAATATCCGAATGGTACCTTCATTCAGGTGTGCAAACAGCACTATGACAGTCTTTTTGAGGATACCATAGACGAAATCGAGTCTTATCAACCAGATTATGAAGACGATTAAACGGCGAGTCCCGCATAAAGATTCACAAACTCCCGAATATGCCTCATGGGAACATATGAAGGATAGATGTTACAATCAAAACTGTAACCGATATTATTTATATGGTGGGCGCGGAATAAAAGTCTGTGAACGGTGGCGAAATTCTTATGTTGCTTTTCTGAAAGATATGGGAAGAAAACCATCACATATTCACAGTATTGACCGGCTCGATACGAATGGTAACTATGAACCATCGAACTGTAAATGGTCAACGCCAAAAGAGCAAGCCAACAATAGGAGGATTAAATTATGAAATGCTGTTTTTGTGGCAACAAAATCAAAAGTAAGTCCAAAAGAAAATGGGGGTATTGCGGTTGCCGTTCAAATTAAAGGAGGATTAAATGTACACAATTACAATTGACGAAGTGGTCAACGGGTTTGTTGTGCGGGCCTATGATCCCAAAGAAGGATACGCACTTAATGAGTTTCACGAAAGATATGTAGATGTGTTGAGCGCGATTAAGAAACTTACAGATGAAAAAATTGTGACGGAATTCGGGAGGTTGAAATATGCTGCTACGATGTAACATATGTGTTGACAAGCTACATGATAACGCATCACGGAAAACAGATGTTTTATGGCTGCGAACAATTCGAGGCACGGATTATTTGGTATGCAAATTTCATAGGAGGGAAAACCATGAGCAGCGAGAACAAACTAGCGAAGGATTGGTACAAAGAGACGTACCAAGAATTAGCGAACTTGATGAATCAACACTACCAAATTAGTCAAGTCGCGCCCTTTCATCGAGACTTGCCAGCACTTGCAGCACATATTCGGCGCGTGGCGTCGGTTTGTGAAACTTGGAAAGCGATTGCAAATTACAATATAACACAGAAGTTTTTCAAAGGAGGATAAAATGAATCTTCAAAGTCTTTTACTTCGGCTGAAAGAGGCGGCGCGGTTGTCTGAAGATGACATGGAACTAGGACATTTGGAAGCAGATAAGGCTCTGATAGACTATATCAACAACCCAAAAGTGGAGGAAGCATATGACGAAGTTGTTAAACACTACGCTTAAAACAGTATGGTGCTTGTTTTTTCATAGGGAGTTTCATCATTTCTTGGTCAGAACAAGAAACCATTACGGTTGCACGGATTATATTTTGTGCGGGAAATGTAAACGCGAATGGGGGGAACCATGCTAGTCGAAATTAAAGACGTAAAGAGATGTAAAAATAAAGCCTATGGAAACTTTTGGATTCGCGGTCAGCAAAATGTTTTGATAACTATCGCACTCGACAAAAATGATACAGTCGCGGAATATTCGGCAACAGTCTTTCATGAGCTTATGCACTTGTGGGTTACGGTGTTGCGGTCAAAAGGTTTTCGATGCACCAATATAAAAGAACACAAATTTATTTACGCAGCAGAAGATTTCGTTTTAGAAATGGCTAAAAAATATCTCAAACCAAAGAGGAAACGAAAATGAGTACCATTGTCGATTTAAGAATCGAAACATGGGGTGATAAATTTGTGGTAGTCGGCTGGTTTTCGGGAGCAACTCAAATCCCTAGACGCGAGTTCGACAGCTACGGAGAAGCATTGAAAGAGCTTGCTAAATCAGCGGCTCGCGAGGAGATGCGTTATGAATCTGGTATTCGTCGGAATCTTGATCGGTAACTTAACGGTTACGTCATATCGCTCGGTGCCGTCACAAACCGATAGCACACCGTTTCACACATCGACCGGAGCGCACGTCGAGGCGGGCGGCGTCGCACTCAGTCGGGATTTACTTTGCGGCGCGTGTCGCAAGTTACATAAACGCTGCGCCCATCCTGAGTACCAAAAGAAGATTCACTATGGTGATTGGCTCTTTATTGATGGGTATGGTTTTCGCTTTGTAAATGATTGTATGTCAAATACTTCCACCATAAGGGTTAAGGGTATTAAAAAGAAGCGTATTATCACTAACCAAATAGATATATGGGTGAACAGTTATCAAGAAGAAAAATCTGTTGATGTTAAGAAGTTGAATGTTTATAAAATAGAAAAACAAATTAAGAACAAATTATCTCTAATAAGGAGAATTAAACAATGGCTGCTAAATTACGAACTGTTAAATGGCAAAATACAAGAATAATTAACACAAAGAAAAAATATAGCGGAGAGTCTAGCCCTTATGGTGAATGGGCTCAAAAGCACAACAAGAAAGAAGAGGGCGAAACCAAGGAAGTACCAGAAGCTAACCCTGATATCTTAGTAGAGCCTGACGAACCAGTGGAAAATCTTACTCGAAAAATCATCAAGAGAGATTGGCGCGAGATCAAGTTTTCTAAGCGCGAACAAGAGGTTTTAAAGGAGATTGCGGCGGGCAATACACAAGATAGCATTGCAAAACGCCTTGGTATCAGTCGTTCCCGTGTGGCGCAAATTATTATTCGCGTTCAGAAAAAAGGTGCTAAGTGGTATGGTAACAAAGTGGCGAATAACACTACATATAGTGCAGAGGAGGAACAAGAATGATACCTATAATAAGCAGCTTACTTGAGATCGGAGCAAAAGTTTTAGACCGCGTTATACCCGACGTAGCGGCGCGTGAGAAAGCCAAGGCAGAATTTCAATTGCAAGTGCTTCAGCAAGAGACAGAATTAGTAAAGACGTTTGCGGAACTTGACAAATCACAGATAGAAGTCAACAAAGAGGAAGCGAAATCGAGCAGCTTATTTGTGAGTGGATGGCGTCCGTTTATTGGTTGGGTTTGTGGTTCGGCGTTCGCCTGGGTTTACATTGGTCAACCCGTTTTAATTTTCTTTTTAACAGCGGCAGGACATCCAATAGCACTACCACATATCGAATTTGGTGAGATATCAGGCGTTTTGCTTGGTATGCTTGGATTAGGTGGTATGCGATCTTATGAGAAGGTCAAAGGAGTGGCAAACAAATGATAGGTAAAATTCTTAGTGCGTTGATTGCAATACCAGCATTACTTTTGGTAGCAATTGGGCTGTCTGCTTTATATGCTTGGCCAGTTCAATTACTTTGGAATGCTTTAGTACCGTCATTATTTCCATACGCTCAAGTGTTTGGAATTACAGAATATGCACCATATCACATTACATTTTTACAAGCGTGGGGCATGACATTACTCACGTCGTTTTTATTCAAGTCGTCAAAATAGGAGAACTAAAATGGGAAAGAGAGCATTGTCTACGGAGTTAAAAAGTAATCCGACTGTGCGACTTGCCGATAAACTCGGAAGTCGTTTTGTTGGGAAATACATTGGATCGAAAGACATCACGATCAGTGGTAAAGCGAGCAAGCTGCATGAGTTCAACGCTGTTGATGGGGACGCACTCATCACAGTGAAAGATGGAAACACCTACAAAGAAGCGTCGATCAATGAAGGTGACGTTGTATCTTTGTTTGGTAGCAAGGCTATTGATACGGCAGTCGCTCAGGTTGTACCAGGCGAAACGTTAGAATTCGTGTTCAATGGTGAAAAGAAATTGAAAGGCGGACGCCGGTTTAATGATATCGCCGTCGCTGTATTGGAGGACTAATCATGGCTATCAATAGATCAAATGGTGCTGTTGCGACCAAGCCAACGAGTGTGGCTGAAACGGCCCCTGCGCCAGTTAGTCGCAAACTTGATACCACGCCGGTTGAAAACAAGAAAGTCAGTAACTATGAAGATACCAAAGGCCGACGCATTTTGGTTCAAGGTCTTACTCAAGCTGTGACGCAATCAATGTCCCTCGCCGGTCTTGGTCACACGACTGAAGATGCGGTTGTTGAATCTATCAAAAGCGTGACTCGTAAATTAATCGCGTTTGTGGAGTCAGAAAGCTAAAATGGAATCTCGTAAAGACGATCATATCCTTCTCTTCGACGAAGAGAAACACCGTTACACTCTCGATGGTAATAGAATACCCGGAGCCACTACATTTGGTAAGGGCGGTTATCCCACATCGGAGCAACTCGTGTCATGGATGATTGGTCAAGGGGCCGAGTATACTTACAATAAACTCATGGAGGAATCGACTCACGAAGGAAATTTCGTGGAGTGGCCTGATAATGAAAAGAAAAAAGAAATCATTAAAGCAGCGAAGACCGCGCATCGAACCAAAGCTGAAGAGGCCGCTGATATCGGTACAATCGTCCACGATTACGCATATCTTGTCGAACTTGGCCGAACTAGAGAAGGACTGCAAATGCTGTCCGAACACGAAGAGAATCCAAACTGGGACAAGATTAATAACGGCGTAAAGAAATTCGAGGAATGGCATGGTCAGAACAAAGGCGAAACTGTTTTGCTGGAAGCGATTGTGGCATCAATTCGTCATCAATTTGGTGGTAAGTTTGACCATTTGTCTCTTCGTAACGGTCTTCTTATTCTTTCAGATTATAAAACAAGTAATGGAATCTATGTGGATCAATTCATCCAGCTTGCGTCATACTCAATTGCAATCGAAGAGTGGCTTGACAAATGGCTCGCACAGTATGGACTCCCATTAAAGGTCGGCGGGCTCGAAATCTTGAGGTTTGGTAAAGAGAATGGTGATGACTTTCATCCCATGCTCATAACAAGTCCCGAAGAAATCGAGCAGCTAAAGTACCAAGCAATCAGATGCCGCGAGACATACAAGTTCCGTTTGGCTTGGGAATCAGATAAGCGTTTTAAATATAATGGAGGCGTGAGTTCAGAATCTAAAGACAAAACTATCACGCGCAAAAAGAAAGATGCCCTCTAATCGTGTGGGTTATTGGAAAGAATGGTACCATAAAAACAAAGAAAAACGTCTTGCGTACCAAAAAGAACGATGGCCCATAGATAAACCTCGTGCTAGAGTTAATATGAAACTCTGGCGAAAAGATAACAAAGAGAAAATTAAAACATATGGTCGAGCGTATCGTTTGCGAACATCTTATGGATTAACGCCGCAAGAGTATGATACAAAACTTTACAATCAGAATGGTTTGTGTGCAATTTGTAATTGTCCTGGATTCCCATTAACTGTAGATCACAACCATAAAACTGGTGTTGTACGTGGTCTTCTTTGTAATCACTGTAATATGGCATTGGGTCAAGTTCGAGAAGACTGCACAATTTTGAAAGCAGCTATTATCTATTTGGAGAAACATGAATCTCACGGAAATCATAAAATTACGAAACCGCAATCTATCAGTTTTTCCGGTAGATAATGCTACTAAAACACCATTAATAAAGTGGGCGCGGTTGCAAGATGAGCTTCCAACATACGAAGAAATTCAAACGTGGTTCAGTCAAAACGGACGAAGTGTTGGCGTCGCAATGGGGCCAATTAGCGGGATGATATTGTTGGATTTCGATTTTACAAAACACAAAGAATCATTAACTTGGTATAATGCAAATAAATATAGGTTGCCTCGTACATGGGCCGAGAAAACAAAATCGGGTGGTTTACATTTATATTTCCGCTGGTCAACCACGCTCGAAGAAAAACAAACGAACACAACCAGTGTCATCGCATTGGGAATTGATACGAAAGGGAAAGGCGGCTATTCACGGATGACACCATCGGAGGGTTATAGTTGGATCAATCCTCCGCATTTGACGCCCTTGGTAGCCTTTCCAGAATGGTTGCTCGAACTCCTCCCGGCCAAGGGTAGCTCATTTCGCTCAAGTATCAAAAGTGATACCTCAACGAAACAGGATTGGTTGAATGAAGCTCTCAGTTCTTTAAAGGAGGGAAACCGCAATGAAGTTTTTACTCGTATCGCTGGTAGTTTTAGAAGTCGGGGTTATGATAGCCTTTTTATTTTCAATGTACTCAAAGATAAAGCAGCAGCGGTTTCTTTTGATGAAGGAGAACTTCGAACGATATGTGAGTCGGTTGGACGCTATGCGCCTAATGAACGTAGTGTTAATAGCGAAGTCACGGAGTTCAAAGTTCCGTCTCAAGAATACCTCACGGAATTAGCAAAACGTTCGCGGTTTATTAGACCAGAGTTTTGTACTGGTTTTGGAGTATTAGATCGTCTTGCTCGTGGATATGTTCGCCAAAATCTTTTTGTAATTGGTGCGCCGACAAACGGTGGTAAAACTCAATTTGTTTTGGCTTCTGCTTTATCTTTGGTGAAAGACGGTAAAAAAGTTTTATTTTTTAGTACGGAAATGCCACAAAAAGAAATTCGTGATCGGCTCATTTCACTTGGTTCGGGTGTATCTTTGACTACTCTTCTATCGGGGCATTTAAGCGCAGAAGAAACTGAAAAAGTTAAATTATTTTTAGAATCGTTTCAATCGTCACTTTTGTTTATTTCGCCGGAGGATCAACCAACGCTTGATAATATATATGCAGCGGTTGAAGCTATTAAGCCCGACGTAATGTTTCTCGACCATATCCACCATGTTCGCCTTAGCGAAAACCGCCGCACAGATATGGACGATTTTATGATGGGTTTAAAGAAGTTGGTTATCAAGTATAATATACCGGGCGTCATAACGGCTCAATTAAGACGTAAAGAACCAATTAAACCCGGTGTACCAGTTCAATATACTATGCACGACTTTAAAGAAAGTGGTGGTATAGAGAATGAAGCTGGCGTTTGTTTGTTGTTGTGTCCGCCAGATAAATGGACGGAAGAACGTGTTCAGCGGGTGGTTGGATATATTCCAAAAAATCGACATGGACGGCGAGAAGTTCGTTTCTCTCTCGATTTTGAAACCGATACAGCACGTTTCAAAGAGCCAGATTAACAGTGGAGGCGTTCTAATGAACACACTAAATAATGTCCTTTGTGCGATTGTGATTGGCTTGTGCTATGGCCCACTCTATCGCCTTGTCGCATCTTTAACCGCGAGGTTATTCTAATGTTTGCTCAACTTTACCATTGGTGGTTTGGGCCGTCACTTGCGATATACCCCGCTATGAAAATGACGGGTAAGACTGGTCATCAAGTGTGGCAGGTTTATCGTCGCCAACGAAAGACCTATACTTCTTACCAAATAAAGGTGAATAGTCCATTGCCCGGAGAAGGCATCAAGGATACACCGGATATTATTGGTGACCGTCCTGGCGTAAGCGGAACTCAGATATGGGCTAAAGATGGTAAACAAATTCGTAAGAGCCAAGCATTTGTGTTTCCTAAAGACGGCATGAAAAGTCAGGGTTCAATCTTTGAATTGGCAAAAGCGCGTGGTACGATGTGGAAGATCACGGTCTTTATAAATCCGCGACCTGGGTTTATTGCCAAGCACCAAAGTGACTTTGTGTGTCAGAATGAAGTACAAGCTGCTCGTTTCTTATCGCGGAATTTCTTAAGTCGCCACCAAAGATTTTTCTGGCGTATTAAGTTCTTTCCGCAAGCGATCATAAAGTCAAACATTGAAAAGATTGTAGAACTTTTTAAATAGGAGGAATCATGAGTTTTTCGTTTCAGAGACATATACGAACAGCCGGTAGCGTTGCCGCTATCTTTGGACTATTGATACAAAATTGGGCCGTTGTCGCCCTTGGTTGGATGGTGGTTGCTGTTGGTTACATGGCCGCTATTGGAAAGATTGAAGAATACATTGAAACTCAAACTGCGCCGAAAGAGGAGAAAGAAGATGCCAGCAATTAAACGAGATCGCCGGGCTCCTCTTCTTACGGGAGATATAAAGCCAAGTGAAAAGGGTGATTACACCTTTCTTGAATACAACCCATTGATTGCAGCGTGGAGAAAAGAACGTCGATGGACTACGGCTCACAACGAGTTTAAGAGACTATTTAAAACAAGTGATGAACAAACGGCAAAATGTCTTGCTTTTCTTGAGTTTTATATCCGTGAAGTCCATCCTTATGAGAACGAAAAATTCGAAGAAAACGGAGAAATTTAATGACATACTTTCCAAATCCTCTGGATGATGATAGACCAAATGCCGTGATTTATATTCCTGAAAAAGAGAGGCAAGAGAAAATGGATGGACAAATTTTAAAGTCAGGAGAAAAGAAAGATGAGGGCAAGGCTAGATTCGAGCTTTTACCATACGAAGTCATTGCTGCTGTCGCCAGAATCCTTACCGCCGGTGCTAAGAAGTATGCCGACCGAAACTGGGAAAAAGGGATTTCTTATGGACGAGTATTTGGTGCGACGCAACGCCACCTTGCGGATTTCTGGAACGCGAAACTTAACGGTAAAGATGGTATCAATCACGCCGATGGAAGCGAGTCACACATCGACCATGCTATCTGTGAATTGATGTTTTTATCAGCATATGAGAAACGCGGACTTATTCAATTTGATGATAGGCCGACAAAATAATGTCAAGTATTGAACGTCAAAAACTTGTCATAGATTTTGAGTCTTACTTTGACTCAAAGGAAGGCTATACTTTGAAAAAAATGAGTATGGTCGAATACATTCGTAGCCCACTGTTCAAAGCCTTTGGTATGGGTTATATGTGGTTGACAGACGAAGGACATGCTGAACCGGCTTGGGTGACAGGCTCAGAGCTACCAAGATTTTTTGCTTCAGTTGATTGGAGTAAAACAGAAGTGATCGCGCACAACGCCAAGTTCGACGGATTTATTCTCCGTCAAGTATATGGCGTTCAGCCCGCGAGATGGATTGATACCAAAGGAATGTCACGCGCTGTCTTCGGAAAGCGCATCAAAAATCATTCTTTGGGAACCATTGCGGAATACTTCAAGATGGAAGCAAAAGGTGTAATGAAGACGGATGGGTTAAAAGATTTGACCCCCGACCAAGAGCGTGAACTTGCAGAATACTGCTTGCATGACGTGGAATTGGGCGGGGCGATTTTTCATAGATTGTCTCCTGATTTTCCAGAGAGCCAAATGGAGATGCTTCATAGAACAGTACAGATGTTTGTAAATCCAAAGATCGAACTTAACGTTGACCTTCTCAAGAAGACAGCCGAAAGCGAGCGTCAACGCAAGTCAACGATATTTAGCGATTTGCAAATTGATAAGGCAGAGTTTTCGTCTAACGTCAAGTTCCCGAAACTTCTTGAGAAAGAAGGATTTGACGTGCCAGTGAAACCGTCGCCAAAGCAGAAGAATGAGGACGGGTCACCAAAGATGATACCAGCGATTGCCCTTGGCGATCCTGACTTTCTTGATATGTTGGAGAACGAAAATGAACGACTACGAATCCTCTGTGAAGCGCGTGTTGCCGCTAAGTCTAATCTTCTCGAAACAAGAAGTGAAAAACTTTCGAAAATTGGAGAAACTGGGTATTGGCCTTTTGATGTCGAATTTTCTGGTGCGAACCAAACACATAGATTTTCAGGCGGGAAAGGTGCTGGTGGAAATCCACAAAATTTCACCAGAGGAAGTGCGCTTCGAAAAGCTGTCCAAGCTCCCAGTGGATTCCGACTTATCGTCGGCGACTTCGCCAATATCGAATTAAGGCTTGTTGCTTATTTATCGAAAGACCCTGGACTCATTGATGCCATTGAAAATGATGTAGACTTGTATTGTGACTTTGCTTCAACGTTCTATGAACGCACAATAACCAAGAAGCACGAACTTGAACGCCGCTTTGGAAAATGCGCCATTCTTGGTTTGGGATACGGCATGGGGCCAAAAAAGTTTAAACGGACGGTGCGCCTTCAGACTGGTCAAGACATCTCTGACGCCGAGGCCGAACGCGCTGTAGATTTGTACCGAAGTAGGTACACCCGTGTGCCACAATTGTGGTATGTTTTGAATAGCTACATTCCGCTTCTTGCGGGTGATGGAGAGGGGCTATTCATAGGGATGCCAATTAGGTATAAAAAAGAGGCATTAATTTTGCCCGACGGATTGGAAATGCAATATCCAAATCTTCGCCAATTACAAGGCGAGCAAGGGCCGGAATGGATTTACGACATTTGGGATAAAGGCCAATTGCAGAAACGTAAGCTGTATGGCGGGAAGGTTCTTGAAAACATTTCTCAAGGATTGGCTGGCGTCCTTTGTAAAGAGGCCGCTCAACAATTTGGTGATAAAGTCACGGGGCTCGTCCATGATGAAATTCACTTGGTAGAGCGTTTACCATTTGCTCTCATGACTAAGAAAAAGTTAGAGCGCGTGATGTCAGGAACACCCACATGGCTGCCGAGAATCAAATTGAAAGCGGAAGTTGGTATGGGTCAAAATTGGTTGGACGCGAAATAAGGAGATCACTATGAGTGAAGAAGTTACGCCAGAACAAGTTGAACAGGCAGTCTCAGATGTGGCTGAATCAAACATTGTTAAGATGCAGCATGTTATCATAACTTTGGCTGACGGTCGCCGTGGAGTTTTCATGGGGCCGGAGCTTATCAAAGAAATCGAAATGAAACTGAATACCGTACCAAAGCTCGTGGCGATTGACTTTGATCCACCTCGCGCCGTTGCTATGCCAGTACCGCGTGAAGTACCAAGCGATCCAGTCGCCGACCCAGTGAAAGAGGAGACGCCAAATGCCGATACGAAAGTTGACGACGCGCCCGCCGCTGGATTGGTCTAAAACTCTTGATGGATATTTTATCGGGTTTTGTCGTAAAGTCTTCCGTTGGAGTCCCGCTTACCGCGCTGCTCTTAAAGCTGCGTTTGTCGAGAAAAGGGATGGTATCGAGTATTATCGCTGTAAAAGTTGTGGAACAGTGGTTGAGCGACCGCAAAAACAAGTCGATCATATCGCCCCAGTTGTTCCTGTCGCTACTGGCTGGGATCGCTCCTGGGACGGTTATCGAGACAGATTGTTTGTGCATGAAAGTCAGTTGCAAGTCTTGTGTAAAGGCTGTCATAAAAGCAAGACGGGAACAGAAAATCAAGGGAGAAAAATATGGCGGAGCAAACCCAAGAAACGAAGTGCGTCGCGCCCGGCTTAACCCATGACATGCAGTTTGTTATAGCCGCGTTCGGATACTCATGTTTTATGTGTTCATTTTGTGGTCACGCAGATGATGTGATCGAAGACTCTCAACCTTAGGAGGAATCATGCTGCATAGCTACCCCAGTATTTTTAATCTTGGCCATAAGCTCATTAAGAACATTTTTGACACGGAGGTCTTAATTGAAGAAAAAGTTGACGGATCACAGTTCTCATTTGGAAAACATGATGGAGTGCTATTTATGCGTTCAAAGGGTGCTGTCCTCTACGAACCAGTTACCGATAAACTCTTTAGAGGAGCAGCAGAGTACGTCGTCTCAGTCAAAGAACAACTCCAAGAAGGGTGGATATACCGAGGGGAAGTCCTTTGCCGACCGAAACATAACTCGCTCGAATACGAAAGGACGCCGCAGAACAATGTCATAATTTTTGATATCGACCGTGGCGATCAAGATTACTTAACGCCAGAAGAGAAGAAAGCTGAAGCTGACCGATTGGGTCTTGAAACTGTACCAGTTTTCTTTAGAGGAAAGGTTGATAACTATGAACAATTAAAGTCCTTATTTGAGAACGTTTCTGTACTTGGTAAAGCTAAGATCGAAGGAATGGTTTTCAAAAACTATAACCAATATGGCCCTGACAAAAAAGTGCTTATGGCCAAATGGGTAAGTGAGGCGTTTAAGGAAGTTCATGGTAAAGAATGGGGCGCGGCCAATCCTGGTCGGGCAGACTTCTTGACCATTCTTGTCGCGGCTCTGAAAACAGACGCACGTTGGGAAAAGACCATTCAGCATCTTCGTGAAGCTGGTACTCTTGAGGAGTCCCCACGCGATATTGGCAATTTACTTAGGGAGATTCAAAATGACGTTAAAAAAGAAATGGGCGAGGAAATCAAAGAAAAGCTGTTCGCCTATTACTGGCCGCAGATTGCGCGAGGCGTGATTGGTGGTTTTCCTGAATACTATAAAGACCGTTTAGCGAAATCGCAGTTCGCTTCTGAGGAGGTTGCAAATGTCAAATAAGCCAAGAATTCTCGTATTCGATATTGAGACGGCTCCAATCACAGCTTACACATGGGGACTGTATGACCAAAATATCGGGCTGAATCAAATCAAAGACGATTGGCATATTTTAGCTTGGGCGGCGAAATGGTACGGCGAGCCAGAATCAAAAGTCAAGTATATGGACAATAGACGATCCAAGGATATTCGGAACGATAAGGCTCTAGTTGCTGGATTGGCTAATTTACTAAACCAGGCTGATATCGTGATAGCCCAAAATGGAGACAAGTTCGACATTAAAAAGTTCAATGCGCGAGCGGTGATTCATGGACTTCCGCCGGTGCGTCACTACAAAAGTACGGATACTCTTAAAGAAAGTAAAAAGGTGTTTAGCTTTACCTCTCACTCTTTGGAGTATATGTCAGAGAATGTCAATACAAAATATAAGAAATTAAAGCATGAAGAATATCCAGGTTTTGAACTTTGGAAAGCTATTCTTGGCGGCGATAAACATGCTTGGGTCGTCATGAAAAAATATTGTATCCACGATGTTTTGGCTACTGAAGAACTCTACCAAAAGATTCAAGGATGGATCAAGACGCAGAATCTAGCATGTTTCTTTGATGACGCGGCCATTCGGTGCAGATGTGGTAGTGCGAACCTAGTTAAAGATGGTTTTGTCTATACAGACGCGGGTAAGTTCCAAGGATACCTCTGTAAGGACTGTAAAAAACGTCCACACGGGAGAATCAATTTATTCTCCACGGTAAAGAAAAAGAATCTCTTGCGAGATCGGAGGTAACAATGCAAAATCCACCTGATCCACGGCCTGTGTTTGAAGCAGACCAAGTTTTAACCTTCTATGATATTATGGGTATTCGTGAAGGCTATATCTTCAGGTTTTCAAAAGTTCCTTGGTATAATTTCAAACAAAGATTTATCTTTCGTGTTGGAATTGGAGTTTGTAATGAGATGCTTCATTGGTTAGGTCACGGTAAACCAAGAGGCGGCGTTCAATGTAAGGGAGGTCACGGAAATGGACTTTAAGCGAACATTCTTTTATGGTGCGGTCATCATACTGTTATCGTGCCTCACCATTGACAAAACGTCCTTTGTTGGATACTCTTGGCCTCCAAAGGTCATTCATAAAGCTGTCGCGTCAACGTCAGTTATTTTCGTTGAGTACGGAACTGGCGGAGCTTTAGGAGCCGGGGTTGTCATATCGAAGGAAGGAAGAACATTGACGGCTGCTCATGTTGTGACACCAAATGACTACAAGAAAATCACCATGATAACGTCAGATGGCAACGAGTACGATATTCGAGTTCTTTCTGTGAACACACGGTCTGACTTGGCTTTGGTTGAACCTGTCGCGTCTGCTCAACAGTTTGTCTTTTCAAAACTGCAAGCCTCTGATAAGCTCGATGTCGGCCAAGATGTGTTGATCGTCGGACATCCCTTTTCGGGATATTGGACGCTTACTACTGGAATCATCAGTCGCCTTCCTTGGTCGTGGACGTATTTCTCTACGGTCATTGAAACAGACGCCTTGGTGAATCCGGGCAACAGCGGCGGGCCAGTCTTCAATATCAAAGGTGAAATAATTGGTATTGTGTCGGCTATGCGGATGAATACGTTTGGCCCTACTGGGATTGGCATTGCCATACCAATTAAGGAAATTCATAGTTTCCTAAAAACCTACGAATTGAAAAACGAGAAAAGTCAGCAACGCAAGCGGTATCGCATAGGTGATGTCGAATCGGATTGGCAAGGATTGTTCGATGCGTTGGGATTTAATTCAAGGAATTAAGTACCGGCTTGAACACCCGGAAGAAATACCAGGAAAATCATGGTTTACCGTATACCGTGAAGATGTTAAATTACTACTTCAATTACTAGAGGAGAATGAAAATGAGCGAAGAAAAGAAGACAACCGGCGCAGAAGCACCACCTTTGAAAGACCTTACTAAGAAGCATTTTCAAGATCAAATTGATGGGGCGAAAGCGTCAATAGGGCAATGGCAGAGAGAGATCACGCGCCTTCAAGATTTAATTCAGCAGCATGTTGGTATCATCAATTATGCCGACCATATCTTGAAAACATTCAAATTGGCGGATGCGCCAAAAGAAGAACTAAAGAAAAAGCCTGAACTTGAGGTGAAATAAACATGCGAGCAACCAAGGTTAAGGCTATTCGCCGCGCCATGCGAGATGAGATCGAGAAGGGCTCATACTATACTTGGGTTGCTCATCCCGAAGTTTACACAAACGTGCGTGGTGAAAACATGCTTAAGTTCAAGTTTCAATATCTTCTCGCTGGTGGACTCAAACTTGTAAAGATAGGTAAAAAAATCTACCGCTTATCAGGGGTATTACCAAGGAAACAATATGCCGAGATTAAACATTAATGATTATGGTTACGGCTATGACCAAGGCCGTCAAGATGGCTGGCAAGAAGGGTATGATGCAGCCGTCCAAGAGTATGAAGGTCGCATTGCTAAACTTGTCGCAGAGATTCGCGCTATGGAAGCACGAGTAGCCGTGATGTCAAAGAAGATTGGATAATGTGTCCGGTCGGTTGGGGACACGCGTTGGTAGCAGTTCTATGGGAGGACTTAATTTCATGTATCAAGACGAATCGGAAAATACGTTGGACGCTGTATGGTGTGTTGATAGCGAATCTAGCAAGCATTACTTACTTGATCGTAAGACTGGTCAGGTAATAGCACACAAGGATGAGAACGGCAACATTGTTCATGATGTACATTCTTAATGAGTCCATTCAGAGCGTTTTTACTGTGGTTGCTTCAGCGCACCGATATTCGCATTACAACTGTGCATATCGAGTATTTTAAAATTGGTGGTGATGAGTCTGATCCCATCGTTTTTAAATTTGGCCACGAAAAGAGGTTAAAATGAAATTTGAGGTAATTAGATATGAGTATCTCCCGGATCGTACATTGGGTGTCTTGGAAATTGATGGTAAGGAATTTTGTAAAACCTTGGAAGACCGAGTTCGACCGCCCGGAGAAAAAGTCTACGGAGAAACAGCAATACCAGAAGGAACTTACAAGATTACTGTTGAACCATTTCGGGGCGACAAAAATAAGATGTATCCATACTTGCACGATGTCCCCATGTTCACCGGAGTGTGTATCCACGGTGGAAATCGACCAGAGGATAGTCTCGGATGTATTCTTGTTGGGTACAACCGCGTGGGAGATCAAATTCAAGGATCAGCCGTCAAAGAACTTGCTGCTCGAATACAAGCCAATCAACCGGCAGAGTTAATTGTTAGGAACGGAGGCTAAAATGCCAGCATACAAAGCATATCCAACAGTTGAAACTACACCAAATCGCAAACAACGTAAGTCTCAGCGAAAAAACATATTCGCTTACAATGCCGCTCAAGCTGCGGTCGAACGCCGCGCTCGTCGAGATGCTCGCAAGGAGGCCGCAAATGGAAACAAATCCGCTTAATGATAATGCTTTGATCCATCGACTTCTCGATATTGATAAAGTAGTTGATGTTTTGGAACGTATCGCCCGCGCTCAAGAGGGTATGCTGGCAATCGCCGCTGAAGCTCGCCAAGAGCGAATGAAACTGTCGGCCAAACTTCAAGAAAAGCTGAAGCAGCCGTTTGAGGGTAAATAAATGAAAATTCAAATCCAGAGAATTGGTCATTCAACTGATTCTTACAACCATCATTTGATTGATACACGATTAATGGAAGGAACGATAAAGGGTGGATTACGTCCGGGGATTGAATTGAGAGTCCAGTTTAATCGTATCGCCGAGGGCATTTGGCACACAACAAAGATCACGCGAGTCGAATATAAAGGCGAGAGCATGACTTTGGTTCACACTAAAAACTCGATATATCTAGTCATCAGAGGATGGCGGGAGAACTAAATGAAAACGTACAGTGTTACCTACAATACCACGACAAGTTTCGAAGCTGTGGTTAAAGCCAAAAATCAAGAAGAGGCGAAAAAGAAAGTCGTTGAAGTAATCGGCGATCCTGTGGAGGTTGAAGATGTCCATGAAATCAGACAACGCGTTTAAGGCTATAACGATTAGCGCGATTTGGCTTGCAACAGGATACGCCAGCGTACACCTTGGTTTCTATACACTTGGAATGGTTTTCTTTGCATTCCTCTCAACCCTTACTATTGTGGAGGCGTAATATGCCAATTTCAGCAATGCCGGAACATCTTAATTCTCAAGAAGAAATCGACGCAGCTTTTCCTGATGATAGTCAATACGGTACCGATAATTTATTCGGACGTATTTACCGATGGTATCAAAAGAAAACCAAGACATGGTTCGCGTTCAGTTATCGTTGTACTGAATGGTGGGCGCGTTGGCGCAAATACCCAAAGGTTCTTATTGCCCTAAAAGGCAAAGGGCCGTTTCGCGTAGAAACTGATGACTGGGATTGTGTTTGGCCCATTTCATCCATATTCAACAGTGATGTATACGCGTATCGTGAGCTAGAAGCACCTGTTATTGAATATAAGCAAGGTTACCTCTCACGTATTCAATACTATACTCGATGGCATTTTGCAATTCAATGGCCATTTATGATTTCGTTTCACTTCTATCCAAAGGCCGCAGATGTGCCAGTTTACGGTCAACCGCGCCCTGAATTGGATGGCAAATTATGGTTTGCGTATTGGGGTCACTTTGACGCCGATTTGATCTATTGGATGATTACCAGTGGGTATATCGGGAGGAACTGGAAATGAACAGATTCGTGGACATCAAATTCAAAAAGAACGGCTATGTCGTTACTTATGCAGGATTCCTCAAAGAAAATGGGGAAGTAATCTATAAATTCAACGAGGAGTTGAAATTGGTAGAAGACCTTGGTAAAGCGTTGCTGGATAAGAAAATCGAGGCGAAAGAGAAATGATTATATTTGGAAAGATTAAAGCCCGTAATTGTGACCGAGGTTTGTCCTTTAATATCTCGCTTCAATCTTTTTTTGTTGCTATTAGAATGGGTAAATACTTGCGTTGTGTTTCCGCTTGGAGAACTTATGAAAATCTTAATGCTTAAAGGTTTACCGGGCTCTGGTAAATCAACATTCGCTAAACAACTCGTCCAAGAGGATGGAACTTGGGTGCGCGTGAACAAGGATTCTATCCGAGAAATGATCGCAGGATATTCTACCAAAAAAGAAAAACTGGTACTTGAATTCCGTGATGTCCTTGTGGCGACCGCTCTTGCTCTCGGAAAGAATGTCATAGTAGATGACACAAATTATCATCCAAAGCATGAAGCTCGATTGCGACAATTTGACGCGGAATTTGTCGTGAAAGAGTTTGATACACCTTTGGAGGAATGTATCAAAAATGACCTAAAACGCCCAAATTCAGTTGGTGAGAAAGTCATAAAGAAAATGCACGAAGAATACCTTCGTCCGGCCATTGCCAAAGAGTATCAGAAGAATCCATATCTACCAAAGGCAGTTATCTGCGATTTGGATGGAACCATTGCGTTAGGTAACGGGCGCAATCCTTATGATGCTTCTACATGCGACGAAGACTTGGTGAATCAGCCGGTCGCTGAGGCCATTTGGAAATATGCCCGCGACGATTATAAAATTTTGTTCACATCCGGGCGCGAAAGCATCTATCGTGAACAAACCATCAAGTTCCTCAAAAAGCTGAATCTTCCAGGGTATCAATTGTTCATGCGAGAACGTGGAGATCGGCGTAAAGACCATGTTGTAAAACTCGAACTATTTCAACGCCATATTCATGGGTATTACAACGTCGAGGCCGTCTTTGATGACAGACAACGTGTCGTAGATATGTGGCGAGATGTCGGACTCACTGTATTTCAAGTCGCGGATGGTAACTTCTAATGTTGGCGGAATTGAGAGAGTGGACAATGTGGTTGATGGAGGCGGGGATTCTCTATTACGTTGCAAGAGAATTTTACTATGACAAAGAGAAGGACGATAAAAAACAAAAGCGCACCAGAACTACAAAGAAAACGACTACCCTTGCGACGGGGGAAGTCGTGACCGAAGAACAATCTGAAACTACTGAATCAAAAGGAGAAAAATAATGTCTGATTTACCATTGGAAGGACGTGTTGTAGAAGAAAACCCAAAAGTAGCGACGCTATCACTCGAACAACAGCTTGAAGTCGCACAGGGCGATATTCGTGAATTGGCGCGTGGTATTAATACCCAAGGTGCGCTCTTAGAAAGCATCGTTATTGCATTTGATGGCGTTGTAAAAAAGTATTTAGAATTAACACGAAAATATGAACCGGCAACGGCTGTCGCGGAGCCTGAAAGTGACCGATCATAATTATACATATAGGAGAATAACATGGCTCGACGTTCTACAGGATTACGGAGTCGCAAAAGTCTCCCTAAAATGGACACTGAAATTCTTTCGAGTGGCCTTGACTACCATGAAGGACTTTCTGCTAATCAGGTCAAAGTTATTCTTAGGGAACTCCACTTCAGCGACAAACAGTTATCAAAGTTCAACGACTGGATGTACGGGCAAACTTGTCCAGTGGTCATTAGACACAACCGGAAATCTGGAAAAGAGGAAAGGGTCTGCGGCGTATACGAATACGACCTATTCCGGTGGATCGAAAACCAAAAGAAAGGGACGCCGCTCATATGGGACTAAAGTTAAGTCTTGCATTTGCCGCAATCCTGGTTGGTCTACCTGGGTGCATAGCAAAACCAATTGTCACAAAAAATAAATACTACCTTGATTGCTGTAACCCAGCACTTACCGCCCATGAAAAGAGCATGTGTAAATGGGCCAAAGAAAACCCTGGGCGCATTATCATAGAAGGGGATTACAAGTATGAGATGGTATGGAGTAATTGTGAACCAGGAAAAGAACCTTGGTTAAAATGGGAGGATTAAATGTTGGTAACTGATCTAAGAGGAATTTTGTTAGAAGAACGTAAGAGAGGTAGGAAACCAGCGGTCGTTATTTTAAATGAAAAAGACTTCCAAGAAATATTGGAAGACTTAACGATCAAAACAGATGTGTTCGATCCGATAGTTTTATTTGGTGTGCAGATTGTGATTGATTCACAGATTCTTCGACTTACAGATCGTGGTGAGGGCGCATCAGTGAAAGGTTTTGTAGCATGAACGTCACAGCGCGGTTTATAGAAGGGATTAAATCCAAACGTTGGTGGGATGCTGAAAAAGTAGAAGTTAAAGAAGATAAAACTGGTAAGAAATTCGTACACTTTTATCTGACACCAAATTCAGCGGATGGAACTCAAAGAAAGATTAAGTTTATCCACATTCTGAAGGATGGAAAACCCATACTTGAAAAGAGAATTGGTTTAACGAGAGTTTACACTCACGACTCATTTATGATTGTGATGCCAGTTAAAGTTTAATCTCGGCAGATACAACCCGTCGGGCCGCAGTATCCTTTGAAGATTTTAGCATTATCCATAAGAACGCTCGGACGTTCGGCCCAAGGTTTCCAAAAAAAAGTAGCGCGGCACTCAGTACAATGAGCCTTATAAATTGCAGTCTTGTCTCGTTGGCCAAAAATGGCTTTACAGACAGGGCATTGCGCGACTTCGAAGTCGTTTGATGGGCGGAGTTTACTGAACATATAGTACCACCCATCTTACTTAAAGTACGCGACGGCCATAGATGTTGCGACCGCCAGTAGTCCTCCTACCGCTGTAATAATTGTTGATCTAGTAGAGACTTTCTCTTTGATCGTTTTTAGTTCTGTTTTGAAAACGCCTACTGCTGTATTTAAAGCTGGGATGTCCGTCTGCCGAACTTCCTTGATTTCAGATTTCAAATCTTGAATCTCCGATAATATCAATTTTTGTATGTCGTTACGTGGCATGACAGACTCCTTATTTGAGTAAGCTCTTGAGGCCCACATATCCAGCAGCCGCAGTAGCTAACCCTTTCACAACTTTTCGTTTGCGATCTAGTGATTTCGCATCCAATACGTTCCGAGCAGATTGAAGTTTTGACGCCATTAATTTTTCTTTAATTTGTCCGGGAATTTCTCCGACAACTTTGTCAGCTTCGCGGAAACGACCAAGTTGCTCGCCGATCCCTTTTTCAGTCTGACCAAGTGCTTGAGTAAAGATGTCTTTGCCTTGGCGCATTTGCGACTTGGCAATGTCGCTCAGGGTCGAAATCTTCTCGCCCTCTTGAGCTATTTTTCTAAATAATTGGAGTTGTTCCGATGGTATTGTTCGCGCTAATTCTTCTGGTGTTTGCTTTGCTAATCGACCGATCTTCTGACTGAATTCAGCCATTTTCTTCGGGTCTTTTAAGAATTCTTCAAAACCCGGTGTCGATTCAAAGTGTAATCCCGCCTTTTCCTCCGCCTGAATTAAACCCTTCTTTGCGGCCTCTTTTGTGGCCCGCGCCAATGCGAGTTTTTCCGCACCTCTCTCACCAATATCCACCAACGCTTCTTTTCCTGCCAATGCGACTTCCGCCGCGCCTGGTTTCACGATCAAATCCTTGGCCAGTCGTGCGCCCTTTCCGATCCCACTAAGAGCTTTTCCGCCAACATAGGTCAAAGCTGCGTCTTTCGCGCCCGTGATCCCTATTTCTTTGGCAGCATCCAAGGATGTAGTTGGAACGCCCTCGGTATCACCAAGAGCCCTTAAAATCAATTGTTTTGCCGCAGTTCCGCCCGCCGCACCAATACCGGCACCAACCGCAGCCGCCGGAACACCTCCAACGCCCATTCCAAAAACTGTTCCTGGAATACCTAAAGCAACACCGCCCCCAATCCCACCAACGGTAGGAAGGGCATTGGCGACTTTTCGCGTAAAACGACGTGCCTTGGACTCCTCAGGAGCCGGTGCTTCTGCTGGCATTTGAGGCTGGCTGGGCGTTTCGGCCCCAGTTAAGGACGAAGTATCATAACCCGCCGAATCAAGCTGTGAGAGAATCCCAGCCTCATCAAGGCCGGTTGTGTCGTACCCCGCCGCTTCTAATTGTGCCTTTAATTGCGCCATTTTATTTGGCCCCCTTCTTTTTGAGTCCCAGGACGCCCGCTAAAGCGTCGATTTGACCGGGATTCCCGGTAGGAGCCGGAGGAGTGGCACTTCCCGGTACATTGTAACCGGTGGAAAGAGCATTTCGCCGGTTGGTTTTGATTTCGTTAAAGACCTTTTCGAAGTTCGCCAATTTCGCGTCAAAATCCACGTCCGAACGTTTTTCATTTGGCAACTCAGACAATAGACGGTCGTATTCTTTCTCGTTAATCTGCTTACCAGATCGGAGGTAAATTAATTGATTACGAATGGAATTGATGTTAGATGTGAAGTCCGCACGTTGCGGGCTCGCCCCTAAACCAATAGAAGGAAGATCGACGGTTTGTGCCAAATCTCCAACACGCGATTGAACTGGGCCAGTGAATTCTGGTTTCTTGGATGACTTGACCAATTCAAGTTGCGAACTAAGTGTGTCAAAGTCAGCTAATTGCTGTGCTTGATCCGCTGGAAGAGTTTTATGCAACGGATTAAGTTGCGCTCCACCAGGGACAGGAACTTCCACGACTTTATTTCCGTAGGTGACGGCCATAGGCTTTCCGCCCACTTCAAAGATTTGCTTGATGCGATCAGGAGCTTGGCTATCTTGTTCTTGGCGCATACGCGCACGAGCAAGTTTAGCTTCGTCTGATTGGGCCGCAAGATTGGCTTTGAGAATAGATTCAGCCGATTCTTTCGGAATGTAACCAATTTCATTAGCAATTTTCGGATTCGTGAGACTGGCTTTCTTTTTGTAATCTTTTTCAGATTTTGCTTGGCGAATCTTTTCTGCCAATGTGCGAATGCGATCTTCTTGAGCTTGTTTGTTCTTTAAAATCGTTGTAGCTAAATCTTCGCCTTGAATAACAGCTTGAGTCGTTTTCGAGGGATCATACTCGCTAGGGTTTAAAAGAGCCCGAAGTAATTCTTCTTGTTTTGGTTGAATGATTTGTGATTGTGCCATAATCGTTCTCCTTATCCCACTACCGAACTGTAATTTGCAGTAGTTGGCGTTGATCGCCCCCCACCTAATGATCTACTCACCGCTGCTTTATTTCTTTGACCAAGTGCGAAAAGAAGAGTAGGATCAAACTGTTGCTGACTTGTTTGTCCGCCCGCCATTCCGCCTAATTGTCCACCAATTTGACTTCCCGCTGCCGCGCCCATTGGCCCACCGTAAATCCCGCCGATAATCCCTCCACCAATTTGACCGACTTGGCTGAATAGATTTCCGCGTCCTGCATTAGCCGCAGCCGCTTTCGCCATTTCATTGGCTTGTCGCGCTTGTTCAATTCCAAGACGATTGGTTCCTAATTGATCTTCAACTCCCATCAAACTTTCTGCTTCTCGAACCAAGTCTTCGCGTCCGATGCTGGTAAGATAATTAACCGTGTCTGTATCTAAACCAAGTTTAGTTTGTATGGCATTGCTTCGGGCATTAAATCCTGTGTCAGCTAGTTTCTCATTGCGACCAGATTCAGCCATGAGTCTTGAGGTTTCATTTTGCGCTGTGAAATCACGAGAAGCTCGGTTTGCATCAAGAACTGGACGTGACAGGGCGGAGAGGGCCGCTGCATTTCCAATGGTTCCTGAACCACCAAGCGATTCACGAATTGCACGTTGAATTTCAGGTACATCACGAAAAGACTGTTCACGAAACCCTACATTTGCTGCATTTCTTGCAGCAGTATCAGCCGCACCAACTGTGCTTAATTCTTGGCCATATCTTCCGAGAGTATTTTCAGTTGCGGGCATAAGACTTTCACTGAGTTGATTTCGTTTGTTTTCAAAATTTGTGCTTATTGGCGAAAGATTTCCTTGCAATCCTCCAATGATAGTTTTTTGCTTATTTGCGTTTTCTTCTGCGATCCGCAATAAAGCTCCGGTATCAATTGTCGGTACCTTCGGTTTACTAAATAGTCCCATAAAATTCTCTCCTTAAACTGCGCTCAACGCGGCGGTCTTAAACCAACCTCGTGATGTTTTGACGCAAATATGAACTGCACTTCCAGTATCTACAATTACCATGTCTCGAACTAAACCATCATTGGCTGCTGGAAACGTTGTACGTACAATATGGTCATGTGCGAACTCGAATAAGTCTTCGAGGTTATGCTGAACAACTGTTGCGCTGAAGTCGTTACCAATTGGATTTTGTTGTGTCTTTGGCATAGCTTATCCTGTGATGACGGGTGCTTGTTGTCGAAGAAACGCTGTTGTTTCAAGACTTGCAATTTCCACGGCGTTAATATCATTGCTATAAACGCGATACATGATTGTTCGGCCACTGATTGGATTTGATCCATCCCAAAGAGGACGAAACCGCTTATAGAAGTTCTGTCCATCCGAGGCGGTTACATAACTTGCTGAACCTTCAGAAGTAACCATAGCGATAAATGTTTCTCCAAGATCAGTAGAATAGAAAACTTGAAGAGTCGCGCCTGTGTTCGTTCCTTGCAATATGACTTCGCCTACCACTTTAACCTTTGAAGAGTTATTTTGATATTGTGTACTGTAATCAAAAGCCTTTGTGCGAAAGTCGAATTGAATAGCAACGCCTGAATCTGTCAATCCTTCAAGAAATTTCACGATTCGTCCAGAGCCCGCCAAACCTAAATAGGGCAGGTTGAAGAAGAATGAAAATGTCGAAATGCTCAGATCAGCGTGACGACGCCATTTTCCATTAAGATCGAGTTCCAATAGAATATTATTGTTGGCTTGATTTAATTCAGCCAAGGCAACATAGTATCTGCTATTGGTGAAAATAGAAGCTGGGCGAATTGAATTGATGATGGTAATGAACCATTGAACTGTCACAGATTCGATAACTGGTACGTCATTATCCGCAGAGGTGATAATGACTTTCCATTGTACAAATTGTAAAGGCGTAACAGCCGTCGGAAATTCTCCCGGTAAAATTGTAAAGAACGTCGCCGCTGTTAAACCACCAAGGGTTGTAGCAGAACGCATTTGAAACACAACTGTTCCACCATTTGTATTAAACGATGAAAGAAAAACGTCCCAACCAGCCGGAGGTGTCACAGCCGTATCAATTCCCGTTGAGATAAAGTTAGAAACCAACGTCCAAGTAAATCCCACTTGAGAAACACTTGGAATGCCAGATACAGTCGTATATGTAAAGACTATACGGATTTTTGCATACCGTTGCACTACATGACTTCCAAAAGCAACAAATGAAGTGTAAGAGATATTGTTTGCAGATGTGGCGATTGTAGTTGTAACAGTTGCACCAGATGGTACTGTTGATTGAGTTGTTAAAGAGTTATAAACTGTTGAATCAGCAGTTGTGTCAATTGCTTCACTTATCCATGTCGATGTAAATGGAAAGAGTAAAGATGCGTTACCAGTTGTTGGCGTTGAAACATTGTTTGTAGTTGTTAGGTTCATACGAATACGCCAATACCGTTTATTTATTAATGCGAAACTTCCGCTGCTGGTATTGGTAACCGTATTAACTGTAACAGGACTTAAGAATAATGGTGAATCACTTGCTTCCCATATTGTTTGAATGGTTGTACCAGATGGAAAAGTATAAGTGACATTGTGACCAAAAGTAGCTGTTCCCACAACTGATGCAGAAAATGTATCATAGATGGGAGAAGTCCACGTTCCCGAACTTGGTATGGGTGTATAAGTAAAAGCATAGTTCATTCGAACGTCCGTATGGAAATTCGCGTCCAAGTGAAGACTTCCATCAAAATAGTCACCGACAACTGGTTCCCAAGTACCTGACCGTTGAAATAAAGATTGTCCACCAGAAAGAACGTTTCCTGCTCGCCATTGGGCTATAAAATCACTTCCATTACATTTTATAACGATCCAATATTTTACTCCGCCAGTTAGGACGGCACTTAAAGTCGAGGACGTTCGTAAAGTTCCACCGGTCACACCACTTGCGAGCGTTCCTGTTCCGCCTGAAACAACTGAACCACTTGGTTGGTTTGTAACGGCATTTGTTTCGATTCGAACTGCAAATGTCGTTAATGTTCTAACCCCAGCATTGAAGTTGAACATATCCAAGTTTGCACTTATGGAAGTAATGGTTCCAGTTCGAGCAGGTATAATGGGAACGGCCATTTGCTCGGCGTAATTATAAGTCGCAGGAACACCACCTGTTCCATGAATAGAACCTTGAGATATGGCTCCATTCTGTGTACCAGTTTCGCCGTTAAAAGCTGTGGTTGTAGGAAGAGTTAAAGTTGATCCAACATTTAGTCCAACAGCAGTACCAGACGCGAGACTTGGATTGAAAAAATTAATGGGCTTTAAAAGATTGGTTCCATCTTTTGTGGTTAAGGAAGAAAGGCTACTTCCACCTTCCCAGTCAGTTTGGTCATCCCAATTTCTACGGGGATTTGTTCCAGGCGCAGAAGTTCCATTCAAATAACCTTTGGTTGTGATCGCCCCAGGATTTGAAAGAAGATCAATTCCCGGAGATGAGGTACCAGATTGAAATTGTGTCTGAGAGCTTTGTGTATTGGAATTGCGTTGCTGAATGGCTTGTTGGATATTGAAATTTACCAAGTCTTCGATTTCATCTGAAATTCGGTTAATAGCATTTCCATCGTAGCTGTAAAAACCACGATCAGAAAGCCAAATTAAAATAGGTACGCCTTCGATAACTCGAATTTGCAGAGTGCGATTGTCCACGCATCCAATAGGACTTGGAATTGGTGAATAACGAAAAGTGTCAGGCGTTGTACCAAGAATCTGACCCATCGAACGCCGATTGAAAACAATCATTCGCCCGAAGTATACAATATAAGCTGTGATTGGATCTTCTTGGTTGCAGAGAAGTTCATTTTCAGGACGCACGATGTCCGGCATGGAAGTTTCTGTATAGAAAAGTGTATAAGGATCGCCAGGAACCTTTCCAAGCCAAAGTTTGTCCAGCCAGCTTGCAATTAAACTAAAAGTGGGAGGTGCGTTATTAAATTCTGGAATTTCTGTAGGCGTTGCACCAACGGCGACAGTATCAGAGAATGTGGTCGCAGTATTATTGGCAATCGTTCCAACGTGCAACCATAATTGGTCATTGTTGTCTCGATAAATTTTACGTGCAGTTACGCCATATCCACCGACTGGTACAGAAGTTAAATTGACAGTTTGATTTCCAGCAGAAGTTGTAGCCAAATTAGAAGCTGGACTTCCATTCGATTCTTCAGAATCATAATAGAGATAAGTTACTTTATAAGTATGTCCGCCGACGGGAACTGCACCACCGGCTGCAACGGTTGCTGTAGGAGCCGAGCCCGGAGCCGCAACACCCATATTTTTAATTCGTGGGGCGGTATAAACAACTCCACCATAAGAGGTATTACGATCATACACAATTGGGTTATTTACACCGTTTCCGCCGTATACGCGATCTTGCGTTGTGGCGAATTCAAAATTGGCGACAGCAGAAAAACCTGTACCGTTTACAATTGAATTGAAGACGTTATCGCCAGAAGAATAACGAATTTCACCGTTTGCTGCAACCAAAAGATGACGCGCACCATCTGAGAAGATAGCCTCGAATTGATCTTTAGGAGCCGCTGGTAAGAGTGTTGGATTATAGTTCTGTCCACCGAGACGTTTGGTAAGATTTCCTGTCACATCTGTGTCGATATTGACGGTACCTTCAGTAAAATCGGCTGCTGACACCTTTTGAGAGTCAGAGGCATATTTTGTTTTGAGAGTTCCCCAATCTTTTGGTGAGATAGTTAAAGTCAATTTTTCCATTAGTCATACCACTCATTATTAACGGGATTACGCTCGATTGATAACCAATCGGCTGTACGAACTATTTCATTTAGGGCTTTATTTGTAACTTCAATACGAAATGTTTCACTCAAGAATATGAACTCGTCCAATAATGGGTTAGCACCAAAAAATATCGCATCAGTTTCAGATATAGAATCTGACAATAAATGATCGGCAGAAAATTCTGTAGCGGCGTCTGTCGAAGTAATGGCGTCAAAAAGAGCCTTCGTCGGTTGCAAAAGGATCTCATCGGTATCAACTGTGCGATTATACATAGCTCCATCGTACTCGAAACTATTGTAAACGGCTCCATATGTCGCTCGTTGGAGGATATTTACAGTTTCGAGAAACGCTGCTAATGATTGAGCATCGGAAAGAGCATCAACACTTGGCTGACTTTCAACTCTCAATGAATCAAATTGTTTTGTTAGAACATCTGTTTCAGTAAAAGAATCTGAAAGATTTAAGTCATGAGCCGTTATGTTATACTCGTCCTCATTGTATTGAGTGGAGTTATATTGCATTTTATCTCACGCGACGAGCATGTATATGCCCGCGAGCTTGTGGTGTTCCTGCACTATAAGCAGCTAAGTATTTTAAGTAAACAGTCGTTGTTCCACTTAAAGACAAACGAATTGTTAAAGAACCTGAACTATTTGCCGTAGCAGTAGGAGGTAAAAGATATTGAGTAGCACTTGGATCACCCGGAGCAGAATTACCGGCTGTAGTTTTAATTCCAAGTTCTACATCTGTACTTGTCGAACCATTTAATAACCAATTTACCATACCAGAAACATCCCAATCCCCGGCTGTCAAAGAAATAGAGGTAAGATCACCCCATTGACCACTAGTAGGAGCATTAGTCGCTGTTGGTTGTTCTGCTTCTATATATTCTCCAACGTCGCCACTAGCAGCATTATTATTAGTCGTTGTTCCGACAATGCCTACTGTATGAAGTTTCGACCATCTATTTCCAGATTTTCCGAGTAACATAGTACCGTCATCCGTCGGAAAAAAGTCTACATTTATACGAAGTCTATCTACCCCAGCAGTTGCAATTCCAATAGTATTCGTTGCTGGACGCCATATTCCGTTATCTGGATCAAGCGTGAATGTATACGCAGGACTTGCCGCAGTACCATCTATTCCGAAAATCGGAACGTTCATTGTTAGACTCGTGTTGTATATTTCTAACCGTGTACCACCACCAGTAGATATACCTATTGCATTGGCTGTTATACTATAAATACCTGTATCGGTGTCACTAAAAAATGAATATGCTGGAACAGCAGCCGTACCATCCAAGAATTGAGCGGGTTTATTTCCTGTAATCGCATTATCATCAATGAATAGTCTATCAAGACCGC
>Ga0315912_10000861_pt1 | contig 44156 bp, 49 predicted proteins | sample VfabasoilMG_FD_204469 | JGI IMG/M metagenome (GOLD analysis project Ga0315912, IMG submission 204469) | Garden soil microbial communities collected in Santa Monica, California, United States - V. faba soil | ecosystem: Environmental > Terrestrial > Soil > Garden | place: USA: California... | reverse complement strand
TGAGGCCCTGCGTCGCGGGGCTCCGACGGGGGGCCGGATTCGCTTGGAATCGGTGGCCGGATTCATCGGTATATGCACATCATCGATCTGCGCCCTCATGACGCGCGAGAGGACGTGCCAGGCATTCCTAGCTCACTGGCCCTGTCACTGGACGAATTGCTGGCAACACAACATAAACTTCCGCGTGATCGTGACGTCGTGCTCTACTGCGCCTGCCCGCGGGATGCCACAAGTGTGCACGTGGCCTGGAAGCTTCGCGAGGCAGGATTCACCCGTGTGTGGCCGCTGGCCGGTGGCGTCGAAGCCTGGCATACAATGCTCCGCGAATCGGGACAATCCGCAAGGGCTTCTTACATCCATACGGCTCCTGCCTGACCGTCAGGGAATAGCACAACAAGGAAACTGTCACGGAACTCACATGATCTACTCCGGTGCAGGCTTTCTGCACTGGCAGCCGTCTTCATGGAACGTTACCCCCAGATAGGACGCTCGACGCGTCCAAAGGTTACAGCCCGAAATCCATTCAACGGGTCTTCTGTACGGCACATGATCTGGATCAACCTGATCCAATCACGCCAGCAGAACGAGCCCGAGGGTTTCCCGACCCGCTGCTCCTAAGGCAACTCGTGCAAAGAGGTGCACCCTGGAAGATCTTGTCCTATGGTTGCGCACATGTATTGTCCGGCTATGGAACGGCTCCAGAAGGAGAAGTCCAGGTCGCATGGTTCAGCGCGGGCTCTCAGCGGCTCATGGCGTGGATCTTTGTCTGCCCCGCCTTGTTTTCCTTTCACATCGGCATCCACATACAGCCCATCACCACAACGCGGGTAGAAATGTTTGGCTCTTTCATAAGCATCATCATTTGTGACCCACCGGCCCCCAGAAAGGGGCACCGACTGGGGCCACGTTTATCAGTTTGCGGTTCACAAACTCACCGAATCCCAGCTCCGACAATTCTCGGCCGAATCCTGAATTCTTGACACCGCCGAACGGTAACTCAGGCGCAGTCCATGCGGGTTGATTCACAAAGACCATGCCGCTGTCGATTCGCTCAGCAACCCACTGACCGTGTTCCATATCACTCGTAAAAACAGAAGCTTCGAGCCCAAAGGGTGTCGCGTTGGCGAGCGCAACAGCCACGTCCTCGCTCTCTACCACATAATAAGAGGCAACCGGCCCAAATAATTCCTGCGAGTAGATAGGGTTGTTTCGGTCGATATCCGTGAGAACCGTGGGTTCGATGTAGAAACCAGGGCGATCGATTCGCCCACCGCCGAGCACCACGCGAGCGCCCCCTGTGCGTGCGATGTCTATCTGTTTCAGCAAGATGTTCATTGCCTTTTCCGACGATAGCGGACCAAGTGTCGTAGCGGGATCTTCAGGATTGCCGGCCTCGAGGACCGCCATTTTCTTCACGAACCCGTCGAGAAAGTCCCTGCCACGTTCTTTCCCGATAACGATGATCCGTTTTGAGGAGACACAACTCTGGCCCGTATTGAACATCCGGCCAAAGACGGCAGTTTCTATGCTCTTCTCCAACGGAGCGTCTTCGAGAACAATGAATGGATCGCTTCCTCCAAGTTCCATCACCGACTTCTTGAGATGACGCCCAGCGCGCTCCGCCACCGCGGAACCTGCGCGCTCGCTTCCGGTGACGGTGACTCCCCGCACCCGAGAGTCCTCGATAAGGCGCTCAACTTGGCTGATACTCGCAAAGATATTTGTATAGGAGCCGGGCGGCGCCCCGGCCGCCTCAAAGAGCCGTGCAAAGGCCAGTGCACATTGTGGGACATTTTCTGCATGTTTGACGATCACCACATTGCCGGCCATCAGCTGCGGTCCAACGACCCGCGCGATCTGATAGTAGGGGAAATTCCACGGTTCGATGGCGAGGATTATTCCGAGCGGGCGCGTTTCGAGCGTTGCACCCGGAGATTCAGACAGCTTCTTCGGCCTCAGAAACTCGCTCGCGTGCCTGGCATAGTAGTCAAGGATATCTGCAGACAACGACACTTCCGCACGCGATGTGCCGATCAGCTTCCCTACTTCAAGGGTGACGTATCGCGCATATTCCTCCGCATGCTCACGGAGCTTCGCCGCCGCGCCCGAAACGATTCGCGCCCGTTCGGCAACCGAACGCTGGCGCCAATCCTGCTCATAACACGCCTGCGCCGTGGCAATTGCCTGTTCCAAATCAGTATCGAGTATGTCGTGGTAGGTCTCTACGATCACTCCGGTCGCCGGGTTGATGGTCTGATAGGGCATGATTTTCCTCTCCCATGATAAAGTTCCTCGTTCCGCGCGCTTCATCAATGAAGGCACATGGCACAAGGGGTGAATGTGCCCCAAGAAAGATGGCACAACCTGGCGACTGCCATCTTTCTTGGGTACGACTCTCTGCCCATGGGCACACTGGCTAAGCCAAACCTTACCGATCCGCTATTCCTGGAGTCAGAACCAAATTGACCGGAAGTTTTTCCGCCAGGGTATAGCGACTCGCCTTATTTTCTTTCACCCACCGCTTTTCAGCTACAGATTCAAAAGGCGGGGGGAGTTCCCCTTGGAGCGACCACAGATCGAACGGGGTTTCGTCGATGGAGATCTCCCAATCGTATCCTCTGTCCTTTACAAATGGAGCGATGGCCTCATCGAGCGTCCGCATCCACCATTCCCTGAGAATCGGGCCAGGTATCGTCCTGGCAATCTGATCAACCTTGAAACGGATAAATTTGTGATGCGGTTCGCCGCCGACAAAACATGATCCCTTTGCCATTTCTTCAAACACACACACGACATAGAATCGTGGGATTGGAACGCCCGCATATACTTCCGTTATTCGCTTGGCCAGGGTCTTCTTATCATCGGCTGTAAAGGCTTCAGCTGGATGATAAATCTTCCACAATGGCATGGTTATGTCCTCCTCTTAGGTTGAGCACACGAGCCTGAGGCTTTTCCACACAACTCCTCACCCATTTGTCTTTCCTATCAGCAATATCCATTGCCCTGTCCGGAACTAGGTATCCATCTTCGCATCCTCCTTTCTTGCCGAAACACCGAGAGACCCGTGTTCGCATGGCGCGCCTGTTGTCACCTTTTTCCTGACCCAGCCCGTGTTCAGCGCCTGAGTCAGTCATCGCTCTCTCCTCCCGCTGTTGATTCCCGACCTTGATCGTCGCTTCATGATGAAGGCGAAACGCAATTCGCATTCCAATCGCGTATTCGTCCAATCTCGGCATCGATGTCGTTGAAACCAAAGAATACTGAGCACTACGATTCGGGAATTTCTCTGGCGCGACAAAAACGTACCGAGAACGATCCGCTGAATTTACAGCGCGATGCCGAAAACTCGGCTTCGTTTCAACTATCTACGATATGTTGGAGGTGAAGTTAGTGAAGCGGGCAACGACGTGGTGCAAAATCCTTCCTCTACCCAGCTACCCCGTAAACGACATTCCAAGTTAGGGAACTAGGTGCATTCAAGATCCTAACGCAACAGGTGGTGAAACGCATGAGCTGGGCTGTGCCAGTTCAGAATTTTCCGTGGCCGATCGTTGAGCATCGTCTGCACCCGTTTGATCGCGCCCCGTGACACCTTGTTAAAGTGGGTCCCGGCGGGAAAGAACTGCCGCAAGAGCCCGTTGGTGTTCTCGTTGGTGCCTCGCTCCCAGGGCGAGTGGGGATGCGCAAAGTAGACCGGCATCTGTGTCTGGGTGGTGAAGCGCCGATGGTCGCGCATCTCCTGTCCCTGGTCATACGTGAGAGACCGGCGGAGCTGCGGCGGCAGGGTCCGGACAGCCCGGACAAAGGCCTGCCGTACTGCGGTCGCATGCTTGGCCTTCAGCGGGACCAGTAGGGGAAACCGTGTGGTGCGTTCGACGAGCGTCCCGAGCGCCGAGGCATTCGCATGGCCGACGAGCAAGTCGCCTTCCCAATGGCCCGGCACGACACGCGCCGCCACTTCAACTGGTCGGGCATCAATGCTCACCATCTCCTGGACGGCACGCGAGGAGAGCCGGACCTTGTGGGGCCGCCGAAAACGATGCCGCCGCCGGAGGTGCCGAGTGAGGGCGCGCTTGACGGTGTCGGGGGGTAACCCATAGAGATAACCATAGATGGCTTCATGCGAAATCTGCATCGCGGGATCTTGAGGATATTGCTGGCGCAAACTGTGGGCAATCTGTTCCGGCGACCAGCGTTGTGCCAGCCGAGCCAAGACTGCCCGACGGAGGCGGAGGTCCGCCGCAAGCTTCCGGGGTTTCCGTGGCTGCTGGGCCCATCGAGTCGCCCGTTGCTGGGCGGGCACCGCGCGATAGGTCGCCGGGCTGGTGCGGTGTCGAGCGAGTTCACGTGACAGCGTGCTGGGGGCGCGATGCAGGGCGTGCGCCGTCGCACGTACACTGTACCCGGCGGCTAACAGGCGACTGAGTTCTTCACGTTCCATAAGAGTCAATCGGTGATAGTGTCCCATGTACAACTCCTTCGCTCTTGGAATCTCCAGGATACAGGTGTTGCACTAGGACCTTGAACCCACCCTACCCGCTGTCATGGGAAGTCGGTGAATTTTGATGCGAATCGGGAGTATCATAGGCTGCGCTGTTTTCTTGAACGCCAAGGGTCAACATCGCTCTTTGGAAGCATGCTGGCGCTTTGATGCGCATTGGTTGAAGCGGAACTCACCCACCCAAAAGAGGACCTATGCAACTCAAGAGTCCCTATGCTGACGATCCGCACTCAGGTACCCTCGATAACCTCTTTTATGCTGTGAGTGACGCCATGCAGAATCTGGTTTGGGTCGCGAAAGCCGACGGGACCATCGAGTATCTTAATGGGCCATGGATTGAGTACACGGGCGTCGCTTCGGAAGACATCCACGGTTGGATCTGGACACTCACCGACATCATTCATCCGAACGATCTCCCGAGTTTGGTCCACACATGGTCCGCGACGCTGAAGGTTCGGCAGCCGGGCGAGGCTGAAGCCCGGATACGCCGCTCCGACGGCCACTATCGTTGGTTTTTGTTTCGGGCGATGCCCCTGTTCGACGAGCAGGGCACCGTCGCCCGCTGGTATGGAACACATACCGATATTGAAGCCCGCAAGCAGGCTGAAACCTTACTGACGGGAGAAACTCGTATTCTAGAAATGCTTGCCACCGGCTGTCCGCTCTCGGACATTCTTGATGCCTTGTGTCGGCTCATTGAAAACCTGTCGAGCGGATCTCTCTGCAGTACTCTGCTGGTTGATCCAATTCACAATCGCATGAAGCACGGAGCTGGCCCCAATCTTCCCCTTACCTACAGTGAGTCCATCCATGGGAGGCCCGTGAATCTCGATGCGGGGCCGTGCGGGATGGCCGCATGTCTGAAAGAACAAGTGATTGCGGCCGATGTTGCATCGGATACACGGTGGGACAAGTCAGGATGGCGTGAGTTGGCCATGGCACATGAGCTACGGGCCTGTTGGTCCACTCCAATCTTGTCATCCAATGACACGGTGTTGGGTACCTTCGCCATCTACTCGCGCGAGCCTAGACATCCGACCCCACAGCATCAACACCTCATCGGGCAAATCACGCACCTCGCGACCGTTGCCATTGAGCAGAGGCATGCAGAGGATAGACTCCGTCAAGATGAACGAGAGCTTAGGCAGATCACCGATGCCATCGCCCAACTCATCTCTGTCCTTGGACCTGAAGGGAACCTACTGTATGTGAACCGCTTAGTGCTTGATTATAGCGGCCTGCCCGTAGAAGACATCATGGCGGATGACTTTCGCGTTCGACTGTTTCACCCCGATGATCTCGAACGAGTGAACACCGAGCGTCAGCATGGACTCGAACACAGTGCCCCGTTTGAGCTCGAAGTACGAATTCGCCGCAAGGACGGGCAGTACCGCTGGTTTCTCATCCGCTATAACCCGTTAAGGGACGAACAGGGTCGGATCATTCGCTGGTACGGCACAGGAACCGACATCGATGATCGCAAAAGGGCCGAAGAGAGAACTCACAAAGAGAACTTGGCATTGCGTGAAGAAATCAACAGCGCTTCGATGTTTGAAGAGATCGTCGGGTCCTCAAAAGCGATTCGCAGCGTCCTGACGCAAGTCGCCAAAGTGGCACCGTCGGATTCCACGGTGCTCATACTCGGTGAGACTGGAACGGGCAAGGAGTTGATCGCTCGGGCCATTCACAGACGTTCGAACCGGTCGTCGCGGGCGTTTATTCGTGTCAATTGTGCGGCCATCCCCGCCTCGCTCATGGCCTCCGAGCTGTTTGGGCACGAGAAAGGCGCCTTCACCGGTGCGCTCCAACGGCGTCTCGGTCGATTTGAGCTGGCCGACGGCGGCACGATCTTCCTCGACGAAATTGGGGACCTGCAGCCCGAAACCCAGATCGCGCTCCTGCGAGTGCTTCAAGAGCGGGAAATCGAACGGGTCGGCGGCAACAAGCCAATCCCTGTGGACGTGCGCATACTGGCCGCTACGAACCGCAACCTTAAGGCAGCCATCGCAGCAGGGACGTTTCGAGAAGACCTGTTCTATCGGCTCAATGTGTTCCCCATACAGATCCCTTCGCTGCGGGAGCGAATTGACGATATCCCGCTACTCGTCACTTACTTGGTTGAGCGGTATGCAAAGAAGGCCAGCAAACGCATCAGCGCCATCCAGGACGAGACTCTAGCGCTCTTTCAGGCCTACGAGTGGCCCGGCAATATTCGTGAGCTGCAGAATGTCATCGAGCGAGCTGTCGTGCTATGCGAAAGCGAGACCTTCTCAGTCGACCAGACTTGGTTGAAACCGGAAGAGCAGCGGCTGTCGCGAACGAGCCTTGACCTCAGCACTGCACTGGCTGAGCATGAAAAGGAACTCATTGAATCCGCATTAGCGGATTGTGGCGGTCAAACCGGAGGGCCGGCCGGTGCGGCCGTCAAGCTCGGACTGCCTAGGCAGACGCTGGACTCAAGAATCAAAGCTCTAGGAATTGACAGGCACCGATTTAAGATTTCTCAAGCCGAGCGAAACAGCACACGGGGCTGAACATTTTCTGACAGCCCAACGATGAGGGCAGGTCTCCCTCTAGACATCGCATCTCGGTGGGGTAGTTTTCTGATCTCGCTCCTCCTCTCCCCCTAGCCCCAGAGACCGCTCATCTTCTCATCCTCCCACCTTGCAAGAGATTGTGATCACCCGTCATCGCAACCATTCAACTGTGGAATCCGGAGAAAATGGTTCCAATATACTCTCAACTCACAGGCCACGGCGAAGACTGGTCAGCTTGAGGATTTCCACAGTCGCTCAGCCTCAAATTTGAACCCGATGGTGTACTGATGTCGGTTTGTTATCGGCAACCTCCTGGAACCGACTATTCATTTTTTAGTTGTCCACAACACCCAGCTCAACTCACCGCTCCTTTCTCCTGCTTGTCGATATTTCGGCACCTGTCGAACTGACGGCGCGCGCGCGTCGACAGTTGCTTTCTTTTTGTTCCAAGATTTCTCCAGCTAAACACGTATTTCATCGTTTAATTGATGAGTTACATATACTGCCAGCTCGCGATACTCGTCTGGAACGTTCATTGCTGTATCCCTCTAACAGATTCACGCCGGTGCAGGGGCATTAAGAACATTCTACCGGCACACACAGGAGGGTATGGGTCATGACTCGTCGTGGGTGGTTCGGATCTTTACTGGTACTCGTCATTATCGCCATCGGGGCCGGCTTGGGATTGTGGAAGTACGAATCCATTCAAGCCAGCGCCGAGGCTTCCACCAGCCAGCCGGAGCCGATGGAGTCTGTCATGGTTGCTACGGCAAGGGAAATTGAACATCAACCGACCACCACGTCAATCGGAACGGTCTTGGCACTCCAATCCATCACGCTCAAGAATGAACTCCCCGGCACCGTGCGCCATGTCACATTGACTCCAGGACAGATCGTCGACAAGGGGGCGCTCCTCGTGGCGCTCGACGTCTCCGTCGAGGAAGCAGAACTCAAGGCGCAGGAAGCCCAGGCCGCTTTGGCAAAATCGGTGCTCAACCGGCGGCACAACTTGAATCAGGAGATGGCCACAACTCAGGAAGAAGTCGATCGCGCACGCGCGGATCTCGATATTGCCTTGGCTCAAATCGCGCGCACACAGGCGATCATCGCTCGCAAGACCATCCGCGCGCCATTTAAAGCGCGGGTCGGCATCGCGGACGTGCATCCCGGACAGTACCTCAACGAAGGCACGCAACTGACGACGCTCCAAGGTATCGGTGATGCCGTCCACGTGGATTTCACGGTTGCACAGCAAGTCGCCGCGTCCCTAAGGGAAGACGGCAGTGTCGACGTCTTCGTCGCGGGTCACACCGCCCCGATTACAGCCAGAATCGTCGCCCTCGATGCGCGCATCGACCCAACGACCCGCAACGCGATGGTGCGGGCAAGGATCAAGGGGGCAGACCAGGCGCCAGCTCCGGGGGCCTCAGTGCGTGTCCAAGTTCCGGTCGGCCCCTCACGCACGGCTATCGCTATTCCTGTCAGCGCCCTGCGCAAAGGACCGGGAGGCGATCAAGTTTTCGTGATCCAGCCGGATGAACACGGCAAAACCCGCGCCCATGCGCGGCTGGTCGAAAGCGGCGCCATGCTCGGCGATGAAGTCGTCATTCACACCGGGCTGTCGGCCAACGAAATGGTGGCGGCGTCAGGCTCGTTCAAGTTACGCGACGGGGTGCTGGTTGCGATCGCCGGTGAACAAGGCAAAGAGAACCACCTGACCCTGTTGATGAGCAGACGCTGAACAAACCGCAAGATACCAACAAGGATATTTCTATGCGCTCATTCACCGACATCTTCATCAAACATCCGGTACTGGCCGTAGTCGTCAACCTCGTGATCATCCTTGCCGGCTGGCGAGCATTGACGGCCTTGCCGGTGCAGCAGTACCCCCAAATCGAGAGCTCGTCCGTGATCATCACGACAGTCTATTACGGAGCGAGCGCGGAAACGGTTCGCGGATTCCTCAGCACCCCCATCGAACGGGTCGTCTCTGCGATCAGCGGCGTCGATTACGTGGAATCGACCAGTCGGGCCGGTGTCAGCACCGTCACGGTTCACCTCAAACTGAATCACAACAGCACGGCGGCGTTGGCCGAAGTGACGGCTCGACTTCAACAGGTCCGGTCGGAACTGCCGGCGGAAGCGGAACCGCCGGTGATCGAGCTGCAGCGTGCCGATCGCCCCTATGCCTCATTCTACCTCAGCTTCGCCTCCAGCGAGCGCACCGTGCCGGCGGTCACGGATTGGCTGCTGCGCACACTCCAGCCTCAACTATCCACACTCGCCGGCGTGCAACGAGTCACCATCGAAGGCGGCCGCCAGATCGCCATGCGCATCTGGATCGATCCCGACCGCCTGGCCGCCTTTAATCTCTCACCGGGTGACGTGCAGGGAGCGCTTCGGCGCAACAACTATTTGGCCGCGGTCGGGCGGACGAAAGGCAATGCGGTGCAAATCAATCTGCTCGCAAACACCGACCTGCGCTCTGCCACCGAGTTCGAGGAATTGATCGTCGCCGACCGCGGAGGCGCCATCGTACGACTCAAAGATATTGCGCGGGTCGAGCGGGGAGCTGAAGAGGCGGACATGATCGCCAAGTACAACGCGACCGAAGGCGTGTACCTTGGGATCTGGCCGGTGCCGGGGGCGAATGAAATCGAGGTACAGCATCGATTGCGCGATGAGATGGAGCGCATCCGGCCGACGCTGCCCCCCGACATCGACATGCAGCTGGTGTGGGACGGCACGATGTTCATGCGGAGTGCACTGACGGAAATCACGAAGACCCTGTCTGAGACCATCTTGATCGTGGCCATCGTGGTCTTCCTCTTTATGGGCTCGGTCCGGACAGCGCTGGTTCCGCTCGTTGCGATGCCGGTGTCGTTGGTCGGCGCGGCCATCTTCATGTTTGCGTTCGGCTTCAGCCTCAATCTGCTGACCCTGCTCGCCATCGTCCTGTCGGTCGGGCTGGTCGTGGACGATGCGATTGTGGTCGTCGAAAACGTCGAGCGACATGTGCGCCTGGGCAAATCGCGCATCGATGCAGCGTTAATCGGCGCCCGCGAATTGCTCGGTCCGATCATCGCCATGACGATCACCCTGGCGGCGGTCTACACGCCGATCGGATTCCAGGGTGGGTTGACCGGGTCGCTCTTCCTGGAATTTGCCATCACGCTCGCCGTGGCAGTCGTCCTGTCGGGCATCGTGGCCATCACCCTGTCGCCGGTCATGAGTTCCCGGTTCGTTCACCCACAGGGGAAAGAGGGTCGGTTGACCGGCTTTGTCAACCGACGGTTCGAAGAGGTGCGCCGTGTCTACGCCCGGTTGCTCGATGGTGCACTGACCATGCGTTGGGGAATCGTAGCAGCAGCGTTGCTAATCATGGTCATGGCTTGGCCGCTGTACCTGTTTTCTCGGCAAGAACTGGCACCGGTGGAGGACCAAAGCCACATCAGCCTGTTCTTCGAAGCAGCCCCTGACTCGACGTTGGCCGCCAGCAACCGCGAGCATCTGCACGTCGTCGAGGCCATCACATCCCTTCCCGAAACGAGGTTCACCTGGTCCCTGACGACATCCTGGGGCGGGTTCGGCGGCTTGGTCGCGAAGGATTGGAAAGAGCGTACCCGTTCGACTGAGGAAATGTACGGCGAGGTGTTTGGCAGGGTCTCGCAGGTGCCAGGCCTTCGAGTATTCCCGCGTTTGGACCCGCCTCTACCGACGCCCGGCCAGTATGACGTTGAACTCCTTCTGCAGAGCGACCTGCCGATCAACCGGCTCCTTGAAACGACAGGAGCGGTTCTCAACGCCGGGTGGCAGAGCGGCATGTTCCTGTACGTGGACACCGACTTGAAGATCGACTTACCCGAGGCACGTGTCGTGCTGGACCGGGAGCGTCTCGCTGATCTTGGACTCGACTTGGCCGGCGTCGGCCGTGAGCTTGGCACCATGCTCGGCGGCGCCTACGTGAACCGGTTCAACTACTTCGATCGGAGTTATAAGGTCATCCCGCAGCTCGGGGACGAGGATCGTGCCACCGTCGGCCCGTTGCTTGATTTGAAAATCAAAACGCCGAGCGGCCAACTCGTGCCGGTGTCGACGTTCACACACATCGAAACGAACACCGCACCACGCACCCTGAACCGTTTCCAACAACGTAACGCCGTGCGCATCTTCGGCGGCGTGAAGCCGGGCGTCACAAAAGAACAAGGACTGCACGTGCTGGAAGAAGCTGCCGCAAAGGTGAGCAATCCTTCCGTCGTACTCGACTACGCAGGTGAGTCAAGACAGATCCGCCAGGAGGGCGCTGCGCTGACCGTCACGCTGGGATTCGCTCTCGTACTCATCTATTTAGTCTTGAGCGCACAGTTTCAGAGCTTCCGAGATCCACTGATCGTCCTCTTGGGCTCAGTCCCCCTTGCGATCTCCGGTGCGCTGGTCTTTAGCTTCCTTGATCTCACGACCATTAACATTTACTCGCAAGTCGGCCTGATCACGCTGGTGGGGTTGATCGCAAAAAACGGCATCCTCATCGTGGAGTTTGCCAACAAACTGCAAGCCAGCGGGCTCTCAAGGATGTCCGCAGTACGTGAAGCGGCCTTGACCAGATTGCGACCGGTGCTGATGACCTCCGCGGCCACCGTCTTCGGGCATTTGCCATTGGTGCTCGCGTCCGGACCTGGCGCCGCAGCCCGTAACAGCATCGGGATGGTGTTGGTCACAGGGATGACGGTCGGCACGCTGTTCACCTTGTTTGTCGTGCCCGTGTTCTACTCGCTGATCGCTGCCCAGCATCAACTGGCGCTGACACGCGAAGACATCGCGGTCATAGACGAGGATCTCCTGCTCACAGGAGCGAAGGGGTGACGTCATCGTGGCGGATCCAGCAAGAAAAAGGCTTTCAACATGCTGAAGATCACCTCAGGTAACAGTCAGACTTCAACGCGGTTGACGTTGGAAGGCCGACTTGCCGGAGCCTGGGTCAAGGAACTCGAGCAATTCTGGCGACCCATGACGGCATCGCAACGGGGATCGTTGATCGTGGACCTCAGGGGCGTGACTTTTATTGAAGAGACAGGCAAGGCGCTTCTCACAGAGATGTGGCGAGAAGGAGCGGAACTCATAGGAAATGGATGTTGCACCAGGTCCATCATCCAGGAAATCACGGGTTCACCATTACCCACCTCGTCGATCCGACGGGGAATGAAATAAGGAAGATCAAGATGCGTCCATTCAGTGTTTTTGCAATGGGATTCCTGTTTCTCACCGCCTGCGCGGTCGGACCGGATTATTCCCGCCCGAATCTGTCGACGCCGGAGAAGTTCCGGATGGCCGGCGCCACGCAGGAGGCCGAGTCCTTCGCCAACCTCCCCTGGTGGGACCTTTTAAAGGATGAGGAACTCCAACGGCTCATCCGGATTGCGCTGAGTGAGAATAAAGACCTCAGGCGGGCCGTGGCTTCCGTTGAAGAATTTCAAGCGCGCGTGCTTACGGCGAAGATGGATTTTATCCCGAAGGCCGAAATAACGGCCAGTGCGCCGTCCTTCGGTCGAAAGGCGAACTTTCTGTTTCCGGGGTTCCCCAACGCGTTCAATTATTACCTGCAGGGCAATCTTGCCTGGGAATTGGACATTTGGGGCCGCATTCGCCGATCACACGAAGCGGCATACGCTGACCTTTTAGCTCGTGAAGAATCCCGGCGGGCGGTCGTGCTCCAGCTCGTGAGCGGCGTCGCGGAAGCGTACTTCGATCTGCTGCAGTTTGATCTGCAGCTGAACGTGGCGAAGCGCACGCTGGGATCGTGGGAAGAATCGGTCAGGATCGCTCAGGCGCGTGTGCGGCAGGGTGTGATTACAAAAATTGACGCGGATCAGTTCGTCGCAGAACGGGCGAACGCCGCAGCGCGCGTCGCAGAATTGACCCGCCAGATGGTGCAAAAGGAGAATCAGCTCAGTGTGTTGCTTGGACGCAATCCTGGTCGCATCCTGAGAGGACAGTCGCTGACAGAACAAGTGCTGGTTCCGGATGTCCCACCCGGCCTGCCTTCAGAATTATTACAGCGCCGGCCGGATGTGGTGCAGGCTGAACAGACGTTGGCAGCGATGACGGCACGAATCGGCGCCGCCAAGGCGGACCGTTTTCCGAAACTCAGCATTACAGGGATCCTCGGTGTCGCCAGTCCTCAGTTCTCCCGACTTATTGCAAGCGAGACCGCGTTCGGCGTCATCGGTCCAAGCGTGGCCGGCCCCTTGTTCAATGCCGTCGCGTTAGGGTTTCAGCAGAAAGCCGCCGAAGCACAGGCACGGGAGCAGCTTGCACAGTACGAACAAACGGTCCTTGTCGCCTTTCGAGAGGTTGAAGACGCATTGGTGGCCGTCTCGACCGCTCGCGAACAACGTGTGGCACAGGCCGAACAGGTGGAGGCCCTACAGTCGGCTCTGCAACTGGCGAGTCTCCGGTACAAAGGCGGGCTCGCCAACTATCTCGACGTGCTCGTCGCGCAGCGCAATCTCTTTGAGGCAGAACTGGCGCTGGCCGGGACCCATCGGTTGCACCTGGTCTCAGTCGTCCAACTCTATAAGGCCTTGGGCGGTGGGTGGTCACCTCTGGATTCTGCTCAGCAGATACCGGCAACGCATGGGTCGGAAGTCGGAAAGGGATAAGCAAGAGGGTATCGCGCTATATCGGGCGTGTAGTCTTTAGTTTGATCGCCGTCGAACGGAGAATAATCACGTCCGGATCCTGAAGAAGTTGGAACTATGCGGCACCACGTTGGAAGGTATCGAAACACATGTGTCCGTTGAAAGAGATCTGCGAGCACGACACCGGCGATGTGGCAGACGATACCAGGCAGAAGGACAGCACGATGGAACTACGACCGGTCCAGATGAAGGACATCCAGACCTGCGGGAAGGTCATGTATGAAGCATTCCGGGACATCTCCCGGCGCCACAACTTTCCTCCCGATTTTCCCGACGCGGCGGCTGCAGAAGGACTGTTGCGCGACCTGTTGCACGCGCCCGCCTTTGACGCCTTTGTAGCCGAAAAAGAGGGCCGTATACTCGGCAGCATCTTCGTCTCGCGCCGGTCGCAAGTGGGCGGCATCAGTGTCCTGACCATCGATCCGAAAGCCCAGAATTGTGGGGTTGGCCGACGCTTGCTGCAGCATGGCATGGAGTTCTTGGCCGGGCAGGGTCATAGACGGCAACAGATTGTTCAAGTCGGATATCACAACCGTTCGCTATGTCTCTATGCCAAATCGGGTTTTATTGCCAGCGAGTTGCTGTCCAACATGACAGGCCGACCGATCAGGGTTAACTTTCCGTTCCGCACGGTGCGAAGAGCGTCCGAGAGTGACGCGCGCGCCTGCAACGCGCTTTGTCGAAAGGTGCAGGGCTTTGATCGTGAGCACGAGGTGGCGTACGCCATCGCACGCGGGACAGCTGCCGTGGTTGAGAGCAACGGGCGAATCACCGGTTACACGACGGGAGTCGGATTTGTGGGCCATGGCGTGGGTGAGACGAACGAGGATCTGAAGGCCTTGATCGCATCGGCTGACGGGTTTACGGGGCCGGGCATTCTCATCCCGACCGGCAACGGTGAACTCTTCCGGTGGTGTCTCGAAAACGGGCTCAGAGTCGTGCAGCAGATGACCCTTATGGATACGCAACCTTCGGGTCCGACAAACGGGGTCTATTGGCCTGCTGTCCTGTCTTGAACAGGACATACCACTCGGTTTCACAGACTAAGGAGATGCGGTGACTGACAAAACCAGGATCACGGAAATCGCCCCCGATCACTATGTGATTTCGATCTATGTCCGGGAGTTCAACCTCAGATTCAATCACTTCCTGATCAAGGACGACGAACCGCTGTTGTTTCACACGGGAATGAAACAAATGTTCCCGCTTGTTCGAGATGCGGTGGCGCACGTCATCAATCCCGCGACATTGCGATGGATCTCGTTCAGCCACTTCGAAGCGGATGAATGTGGAGCACTGAATGAGTGGCTGACCATTGCGCCTCAGGCAGCGCCGGTATGCGGCTTGGTTGGGGCGGTCGTGAGCGTGAACGACTTCGCCGTCCGTCCCGCGCACGTGTTGGCGCACGACGAGATTCTAAAGACCGGCGCCTATCGTTTCCGGTATCAGCAGACGCCACATGTACCGCACAACTGGGAGGCGGGCCTTTTGTTCGAAGAGGTCACCCGAACGTTGCTGTGCTCGGATTTGTTCACTCATGAAGGAGACGTTGAACCGATGACCAAGACCGATGTCGTCGATCGGGCCAAGCAGGCGCTGCTCGCAGGCAAGAAGGGGCCTTTTGCCGATCCCTACCCTTACACGCCGTTGACCGAACCAATCCTGCAGGGTCTGGCCGATCTTCGGCCGGCACGGTTGGCCCTCATGCACGGATCTGTGTTCGTGGGAGACGGTGGGCAGGCCTTGCGCGACTTGGCGATTGTGATGCGGGAGGTGTTGGGGAAGTACCCATGAAAACCGAGCGAATCGTTATCAAACCGGACCCCTATGAACCGTTTCGTCCGGCTCAAGGCTATCGTGTCGGCGACCTGTTGTTCATCTCCGGTCAGGCTGCGATCGATCGGAACGGTCGGATTGTCGGAGTCGGCGACTTTGACGTTCAGGCGAAGCAGGCGTTCGAAAATCTCGATTGCGTGCTCCGGGCTGGTGGGTCGAGTTTAAAGAATGTCGTCAAGGTCAGGATCTTCCTCACCGGCCTGTGCAATTTTGACAAGATCGTCGAATTGCGCGGGAAATGGTTTACCGCCCCCCATCCCGCCGACACGATCGTTGAAGTGAGTTCGCTCGTTTCCCCGGACGCGATGATCGAGATCGAGGCCATGGCCGTTGCCGATAAGGCGGCGGAGCGAAGCCTATAGGGAGGTCGATAAAGGAACTCGTGGCGCTGTCGCTGTAACCAACCCGCCGATTCAACCACTCGATCGGACGCAGCAGTCAAATGGCGGATCACACGCCATCAGTGACAACTCAACCGACCTGCATCACGAACACTGTGCCGTTTACGAGAACCGTCGGCATAGACGAGGGTAACCGATGATCGATGTAGTCCTTTCCGCCTTTCACTTCCTGTTGGCCTTCACGCTCGTTGCCATTCTCGCGGCGCAAAGCGCCCTCATCAGACCGGGGATCACCGCGTCCAGTCTTCATCTGTCTGCGAACTTGGATGGAGTCGATGATGCCAGCGCGATGCTGCTGCTCTGCGAGGGATTCAGTCGCGTCTATTGGGGCGCAAAAGGCTCCTCCTTTTATCTGTCGAATCCCCCCTTCTGGACCAAGGTCGGTCTCTTTATGACCATGGCATTCCTCTCGATTCCGCCGACCATGCAGCTGATCCGATGGAGTAAGCAAGCTCGCTCGCAAACTGCATTTCTGCCATCTGACGAACAGGTTCGAAGCCTTCAACAGTGGTTGTGCGCGGAAATGATCGTGCTCCTGGTCATCCCATTTGTCGCAGCCGGCATGGCCCGCGGACTCGGGCTGTCGTGACTGCCGAAGACAAGTAACGGAAAGGCAAGGTCTTTTTGAGGGAATCGGAGCGTTGGCATACCTGTCGATTTAGGGCCTACTGATTCGACTAATCAGTAGGCAGCCATTTTATTATGAAGGAGTCATCTATCATGCAAAGGATTACTCCATGTCTATGGTTCGACACTCAAGCCGAAGAGGCGGCGAATTTTTACGTCTCCGTGTTCAAGCACTCGAAACTCGGCCCGATCACCCGTTATGGAGACGCTGGCGCACAGGTGTCGGGGAGACCGGCGGGGTCGGTCATGACCGTGACGTTCGAAATTGAGGGGCAAGAATTCGTTGCGCTCAATGGCGGACCGCTCTTCAAGTTTACAGAAGCGGTTTCCTTTATGGTGAAGTGCGAAACGCAGGCCGAAATCGACGAGATGTGGGGCAAGCTTTCCGAGGGCGGAGAAGAAGGACCCTGCGGCTGGTTGAAAGACAAGTACGGATTGTCCTGGCAGATAGTCGTGCCGGCCTGGGATGAGATGCTGCGGGACGAGGACAGCGAGAAATCAGAACGAGTCATGGCGGCGATTCTTCAAATGAGCAAACCCGACATGCAGCAAGTCCAACAAGCTTACGAAGAGCGATAAAGAGGTGTTTGTATGCGGTTCATGGTCATCGTCAAAGCGACAAAGGATTCGGAAGCAGGCGTGATGCCGAGCGAGCAGTTGCTGACCGAGATGGGTAGATTCAACGAGGAACTGGTGAACGCCGGGGTGATGCTCGCGGGCGATGGACTCCACCCCAGCTCGAAAGGTGCCCGTGTCACATTCTCAGGAAGCACGTGCACGGTGATCGATGGACCGTTCGTTGAGGCCAGGGAACTCATCGCTGGCTATTGGCTCTGGAACTGCAAATCAAAGGAAGAGGCAATCGAATGGGTCAAACGGTGCCCCAATCCCATGCCGGGGGAATCCGAGATCGAAATCCGCCAGGTCTTCGAGGCAGACGACTTCGGCGCGGAGTTCACGCCGGAGATGAAAGCGCAAGAAGAACGATTGCGGGCGGAGGCAGCCAAAAAAAGAAATAACGCCGTCTCGCCCAAAGGTCAGACGCCGGAACAAAGCAAACACATGCCGGGGAATTTTAAACACATGACGCGAACGATCAAGAAAGGATGACGCTCATGGGATATGTCGATGGATATGTTCTGCCCGTTCCCAAGAAAAACCTGAAAGCCTATCGCCGTCTTGCACAGCAAGCGGCGAGGCTCTGGCGCGAGCACGGCGCGCTCGCCTACAAAGAATGCGTCGGCGACGATCTCACAACGAAGATGGGCGTGCCGTTTCCGAAACAAGCCAAAGCCAAAACCGGCGAGACGGTGATCTTCGCATACATTTTGTTCAAGTCCCGCGCCCATCGCGACCGTGCCAACACCAAGGTGATGAAAGATCCGCGTATCCATGCCATGTGCGACCCGAAAGACATGCCCTTCGATTACACACGAATGACCTACGGCGGGTTCAAAGTCTTCGTCGATTTCTAGCGCTGCAGCTTGACATGCGCCCATAAGAATTGTTTCGATGCAAGGCAAGTATTTCCTACGTTACCCTAACTTGATACAGGAGGTTTTTATGCGTTCTGCATTCGTCCCGTTCACCTGTCTCGCGCTGGCTCTTCTCGCGTCTCCGGTCATAGCCAAGGAAAAGAAGCACGAAAAACCGATGGACCAACAAGCGATGATGGAGCTTTGGAAACAGGCTGCGACACCAGGTGAGCCGCACAAGTTGTTTGCCACTCTCGCCGGCAGCTGGACGACCACAACCAAGGAGTGGATGGAGCCGGGCAAGCCTCCGACAGAATCCACCGGCACGGCGGAACTGAAGATGTTGTTGGATGGCCGATTTCTCTACCAGGAATTCAACGGTCAGATGATGGGGCAGCCCTTCAACGGGATCGGCATCGATGGGTATGACAATATCCGCAAGAAATATGTGACCGCCTGGATGGATTCGATGGGCACCGGCATCTTTCTTATGGAGGGAACGGCCAGCCCGGACGGAAAAACCATCACACTCAAAGGTTTTCACCCGGAACCAGGTGGTGGACACATGAGCCATCGTGCCATCTGGAAACTGATCGACAACCACAACCAGACGTTCGATATGTATGGTGCGCACCACGGCCAGAAGGAAACGAAGATGATGGAGATCACGTACCAGCGGAAACCGTAGCGATCAGGCAGAAGTATACCGGTCGTCGCACATCACCAGAGCGCACGGGCCGTACCGTCTTGTTATGGGAAAATCCTGAACGGGCTTGGGTGGTCTTGACCAGGCTGGGCCAACGTGCTGAACTAGGGGCCATCCACTTTCACTTTCTCAACAAGGAGGCATCCATTATGTCGACGAAAGAGTACAAGCAACTCGGATGTTTGGATGTTCAACCGTCCGGTGGCTGCGGATTCCAGGTCCGGGCCGAAACCGAGGGAGAGCTCATGCAACTGGTGGCGACACACGCCAAGCAGTGCCATAAGCTCGACTCAATTCCGGCTGAAATGGTCTCAGCGGTCAAAGCGGCCATCAAAACGGTCTCCGTCACAGTTTGATGGCCAGCGCGCCACGGATGGTCTTCCCCTTGCAGAACTTCCTGCACGGGGAGGATCGCCGTCTCGACCGACGAAAACTCATCCCCTTGATTCGGGAGGTTGCTATGAAACGTGTGATCGGTTTGCTTGCACTGTCGGTCCTCTTGGTCAGCCTCAGCGGCTGCAGCTATCTGTTTTATCCGCATGCCAAAGACTTCGCGGAAAAGGCCAAGGACCCGAACGACGTTCAGACCTTGATTAATTTGACGAACATGATGGAAACCAGCGCAAAGGCGGCGAGAAGCGGCAAGGGCGTCGATCAAGCACTGGACGATCTCCACAATCAATTCCATGCCTTCGACGACAATCTGTGCTGCGTGGATAAAGAAACCCGCGAGAAACCGGCCCATGCGCTCGCCGTGACACATAATAAGGAGCTGTGGGCGATTTTTAAACGCGTCTGGAAATTCAAGAACGACCAACCGCAGCGGGAGCAGCACCTCGACCTGTTCGCAACCGAGGTGAAGGAACTGCGAGAGACGTTACAGACGCTCAAATGACGACTGAACGTCATCGGTCAACCCATCAGGAGGAATGCACCGCCCATGGCCCTACAACAGACGCCTGAACAGATCATCGACGGTCAACGACAGGACTGGAACCGTGTCGCCGGTGGCTGGGAAAAGTGGGACCGGTTCTTCGACGAGCAGATGGCGTTTCTGAACCACAGGCTGGTCGCCGATGCCCGGCTGCGGTCAGGGCTTCGCGTGCTGGATCTTGGCTCGGGAACCGGCTATCCGGCACTGCTTGCCGCCCGGACGGTCGGCCCGGACGGCAGCGTGATTGGAATCGATCTGGCTGAGCAGATGCTCAATGCTGCGCAGCGCAAAGCGTCGTCCCTCAGGCTTTCCAATGTCTCGTTTCAAACCGGCGATGTCACGACCTTGCCGTTCGACGCGGCCTCGTTCGATGCGATTACCAGTCGATTTTGCCTCATGTTCCTCCCCGACATTCCAAAAGCGGTTACCGAAATCGGCAGAGTCATGAAACCGGGAGGCTGGCTGTCCGCAGCGGTCTGGTCGGCACCGGATAAGAATGCCTATCTGACGACGCCGCTCGCCGTCATCAAACAATTCATCGAGCTCCCACCGCCGGACCCAACCGCGCCGGGGATTTTCCGGCTGGCCAAACCGGGTGAGCTAATGCGCATGCTCCAGGAGGCCGGATTCGTGAACATCGTCGAGGAAGAATATCTCGCCGAGGTGCGGTTTCCGTCGGGCGAAGAATACTACGAGAGTCTCATGGACATCGCCGCGCCGATCCAGAATCTGTTTGCGCGGTTGTCCAAGCAGCAACAAGCGGACGCGCGCAATCGGATCGTCGGGTCCATCGGCCAATACCGAAGGGCAGACGATATCGCCTTGCCCATCGCCGTGCGTATGGTCGCCGCCCACAAACCATTCGGCTGATCTGATGCCGGCAAAACATGACGGCTTTAAAGACTTCGTGCTGGATCAATTGGCCGATCTGCGAGGGCTGACCTCCCGCGCCATGTTCGGTGGCTACGGCCTATCCTGCCGCGGACGGTTTTTCGGAATCGTTCACAAGGGCCGGCTGTACTTCAAAGTGACGCCGGAAACGGTCGACCAATACAAAACCCACGGCATGTCACCGTTCCACCCCAATCCAAAACAAACTCTCAAGTCGTTCTATGAAGTGCCGGTCGATGTGATTGAAGATACGGAACAACTAAACGAGTGGGCTGAGCAGTCCGTGCGGAGGTAGTCGTCCCCTGGCGTTGTCATCGCTCGCTGATCGCCGATGCGCTGATGGTGAATGGCCGGGAGATCCGGGCCACCATGAGCGGCACGAAGACGGACTTGCGCCGGCTGGCGACATGCACCATTCAAGACAATGGATCGATCCATTATCCCGCCCCTGACGCCCCCTCGCCTCTTCTAACAAGCCGGTTGCGCTACCTGTCCGTTTTCTGCAGACTCCACTCCATGCTCTATCAGGTAAGCGCCGACCTCATTGTCCTCCTGCATCTTGGCTTCGTGCTCTTCGTACTTTTGGGCGGGTTCCTGCTCATCAAATGGCCCAGGCTCATGTGGCTGCACCTGCCGGCGGTTGCCTGGGGGGCCTTCGTGGAATTCAGCGGCTGGATCTGTCCCCTCACGCCCTTGGAGAACTGGCTCAGGGCGCAAGCGGGCGAGACGACTTACGCAGGAGACTTCATCGTCCGGTCTCTGACCTCAATTCTGTATCCGGGTGCCTTGACCCATGAGATCCAACTCATCTTGGGGACAGCCCTGCTCGTCGTGAATCTGGCAATCTACAGCTGGCTACGGCAAACACCTCGTTGACAAGTATTCTCCAGAGGCTCTAGTCTCCCGAACGCCACGATCGGCCATCGCAGCCAGAGAGAGCAGCAGATTCTGTCGTTCCCGGGCAAGAGCCGAGTGCACCGTAGCGGTAACTGATGAAAGGAACCGACCCGTATGCGTTGGTTCAACTGGCTTGGAATTCTGATGATGGTGCTCGGCCTCGCAATCAATGAGGCCTTGTTTTTCGCCGCATGGTCCGATTTCAACATGACGTGGGCCATCGGACTCGGATCATATTTCGTGATTGCGCTTGGGCTATCCCTATGGGGAGGCCCGAAGCGCGAAGAAGACTGACCTACGCATCCCCTCACCTCGTAATTCATTCTGTCGTCACAAGATGCGGTGGAACACCCCGGGACCGGGAAATGACGAAGGGACATTCACAACGCTCGACACTGGTTCTGTCATTGCCATGTCCGCGAGAGGCGACTTGCACAACAGCCCGGGTACAATCTGCATTAATTCTTCCCTCTCCCGTCACAAAATGATCTTGCTTCCTGGAACATACAGCGACCGGAACGATTGGCTGGACGGGAGAGCCGCACGTGAAGGCCCGCCACCGATAGACCTCTGATCAATACTGCCGCTCCGATCTAACCCATTGATTTACAAATTCTTTTCAGCATCATTCAGAAATGCTGAGATCACCGAATGATCGTGGGAACATCTTATTGCGATGGTCATCGACATTGATCGCGACGGGCTTGCCGGTGCCGGACTGTCTGGTTTCCTCTCCACTTGCCGTCCTACAAACTCCAGCTATACTTATCCCCATCATGCACGCGAAAAAATATATACTATGGGAAGAACAGGGCCGGTGGTGCGGCTACCTGGAGGGCTATCCGGACAACATCGCGCATGGAAAGTCGTTCGAAGACTTGCAGTTCAAACTTCGCGATCTGCAGCGCGATCTCGCAGACCAAGAAGACGACCGGTCTCCGCATACCACTACGGTGACCGCGCCTCCACGAGTGTTCACCACCCGCCAGATCAAGATCCGCGCGCGCTTTGAAAAGATTTTTCTCTTGATGTTCCCCAATCCCTGAATCGCCACACAATCTTCTCCATTTTCTGCTTTCGCTTGACGCCCGACAAAGCCCTGCTACAGTTCACTGATCATGCAACCGATACACTACACAATGTGGGAAGAGCCGAACGGGTGGCGCGGTTATCTGAAGAATCACCCCGACCAGGTGGTGCAAGGAAAGTCGTTCGATGATCTGCAATTGAAACTTCGCCATCTACAGCGCGACCTCTCCGGCCAATCGCGCCGCCAAGAGCTGCCGCCGCCCAAAGCCCCACCGCGAGCAGCCTAACCCGCTGCGTGTCCTGCCTGCGCAGGAAGCCACAGCCGGCCCCTGCAATGGGCCGCGCTGCGGAGAAGGGTGGATGAGGGCCTGTGGAGCTTGGGCAAGGAAAGAATCCCGCTAGTAATTCCGATATGCACCAGACAAAATACATTCTATGGGAAGAACAAGGCCTGTGGCGCGGCTATTTGAAAGACCATCCCGACCAGGTGGAGCAAGGAAAGTCTTTCGAAGAGTTGCAGGCCAAGCTGCGTCGGCTGCAGCGTGATCTCAGCAGCCAAGAACATGATGTCGCAGGCCATGAGCATGACCGGCATGACGAGTATGCCATCGAGATTCCCTACCCCATGCCTCGCCGTATAAGGACCAACCCGCGCCTTGAAACACTCTTTGTATCGATGCTCGCCAACCTCGGATAAAAGCCACCGTATTAGCCGGTAGACTCCCACAACCAGAGCCCTGGGCGCTCAGTTTCAACACATGGCGCATCTGCACTGCGCACAATCCCCGTTCCGTCGTCGAACCGCTCCACCTTGAACTGTGCCGAGGAGCCGCCTGGCAAAACATGGGACCAACATGGCCCCTGGCATCATTTTCTACCTGCGGGGGCAAAAGGAAAGAGCACCACGGGTCTCACAGCTACAGTCACACACTTACACCGCCCCACCCCATATCACGCACCCAAATCAAACGCAACGCGCTGACCGAACAGCTCATGTTTGCGATGAACGGCACACTGAACGTCAGTGTCTATTCCCCATCCGTTATCTCGCACCGCCAACTTAACTGCCTCTTAGTCGGCCATAGGCCTTAGTTCCTCGGCTCCTTGACCCCAAAACAATCGTGTGTTCGAATTTATGCAGGAATTGAGAACTATGTGAAGGCGGCACCGTTATCATCCGCATCCGAGATGAGGTGTCCCATGCAGATGATCAAATATTTTTATTTGGACGACGAGAAACAGTGGCTGGGCTATCTGTCGAACTTTCCCGAACACTGGGCCCACGGCGAGACGATTGAGGTTCTGCAACTCAACCTCTACCGGTTGAACTTCGACCTCACGTTGATGGAAGCTCTGCGAAAAGCTTCCGACCTCAGCCTCCCATGAATATCCACCACGTGAGCTCGCCTGCGTGCACCGAAACGAGATCACGCCTTGCAATCGCACATTGACACTGGACCTGGCCGGATCAACCGCACCAACAACTGCTCGTCTACCTGATCCGGCGTGAATTCCTACGCCGAGCCTGTCCAGAATCAACTACCCGGGAGTGGATTCCCGCTCATCAAATGGCCAAGGCTGCTGTGGGTGTACCAACCGGACAGCCACTCCCTCGCAACCCGTTCCTTCTCTCTGTAAGCCAGCTCACAGTTCCTTGCGTCATGATCAGCTACCATCCTCCCATGCACGAAATGAACTTCTACTTCCACGAGGGATGCGTATCTTGTCAATCGATCCTTCTCTTATCGAAGGAACTTCAACGGGACTGCCCGACCTGGCGTATTGCCATCCATTCGTTGTCTGGGGAGCAGGTCAAGGCGACAGGTTTCCATATTCTTCCGGCGATCGTGATCAATGGCGCCACGATTGCGGTCGGCTTACCGAGAAAGGATTGGCTTCTCGAACAAATGAAAGAATGCGAAAGGGCAAACCGTTGATGAGCCTCGCCACCCATCGACTTCTTTCGCCGGTCTACTCGACGCGGCCGGAGAACTCGGCACCGAGAGAGGACAGCCTCGAGCTGTTCCGCCGTGTTGCCGCCCACGCAGTCCTCCTGGATATCAGTCAGACGTTCGGCACTTCTTTCGTGCCCGATCTATTCCTGAGAATGGCCGTACGACCGGCCTATCTCGACGCAGCTTGGGAACTCTTTAAGGATGCTGTCGATCTTGAAGCCCTTGATGCTCGAACCAGACGAATTGTCGCTCTGGCTATCACTACGAATAGGAGTGGCACATACCTGATCACCGCATTCCCCCAGGCCTTCCGTTTAAGTCCTGTGGGTCTTCGGAAATGCAAGACGATTGTGTCGACGATTCAAGTGTTTCAGACATTTGATTGTTATCTGTCCGACCTTGAGCCGCCCCAATGCCAGAAACCGGAAACACCGGGAACGGCTTCCGTGCCCTCTACCAGGCTCTAAGGCGACGGAAATGACTTACATCTTTGGCTGACACGTGGCGCACGCATGACTTTCATGTCGACGATCCATACAACGTGGTGGCACCGTCTCACTTCCCCTCAGTGGCGCTGGGTCTTGTTTCTCACAGTGGGCGTCATCGTGATCCTCATCGCTTGGCTGGGATTCAGAAAGATTCCGACCACCACTTTCGATCTGACACACCATAGCGTTCCATTGGACCAGTTTGTTGCCGGGGGACCCGGCAAGGACGGCATACCAGCCATTCTTACTCCGAAATTCGTTTCGGCTACAGATGCCACGTTCCTCCGCGACGACGATCGCGTGCTTGGGCTCACAGCAGGCCAGGAAGCCAAGGCCTATCCGGTAAAAATTCTCAATTGGCATGAAATCGTCAATGACAGGATCGGTGGGAAAGCCGTCGTCGTCACCTATTGCCCACTCTGTGGCACTGGCATGGCCTTCGAAGCTGAGGTGCACGGACAGCGAAATACCTTCGGCGTCTCCGGCCTGCTCTACCAAAGCGACCTGCTCATGTATGACCATCAAACGGAAAGCCTCTGGTCGCAAGTCGGCATGCATGCCATTTCCGGTCCGCTGACGGGAGAGAAGCTCAAGCCGATGTCCCTCGAACATACTGTTTGGGAGGACTGGCGCACCGCACATCCCTCTACCGTCGTCCTTTCGACCAAAACCGGCTCATTCCGCAACTACAATCGCGATCCCTACGCGGGATATGGCGAAAGTTCTGAACTGTTTTTCGACACGACCCATGTCGATTCCCGCTACCACCCAAAGGAATGGGTGGTCGGTCTCGATATTGATGGTGTCACCAAAGCCTATCCCTTTCTGGAACTAAAAAAAGTGTCGTCACCCGTGGCCGACCAGTTGAATGGACACCGAGTGACCGTACGTTACAACGCAGCGTCTCGCAGCGCCTCGGTGGTCGACGAACAGGGGAAGCCAATCCCTTCCATCACGGCCTTCTGGTTCGCCTGGTACGCGTTTCATCCAGACACGCTGGTGTTCACAGCTCCTTGAGAAGCGGAGACACTGCAAAACCGACGTCCAAGATAGACACCTCGTTTCAGGATGCTGTCGTATGGCAAGAAGGTATATGGTGCAAACCCTCTTCATGATCATCCTTCTCCTGCCTGGCTCACTTTTCGCCGGTTGTGCCGATATACGTTCCCACGACGTGCGCCTCTCGCCCGATGTGCAGGTCGGGCGTTATATCGAAACGAAAGATCTGAACCGGCTGCCGAATCGGAGGCTCGCCGGCACCTCTTTCATTGACCTATTCAGGAGATCCTCATGATACGAGCGATCCAGTAGATCATTGACCGGCGACTGCGCGCCATTGAATACGAGCATGGGATCCCGCTCGCCCACCTACACCAGATTCTTCGTGTGTCCCCTCTGGGTTTTTTGAAGTTCATGATGGTTATGCCCCTGGCACGGTTTCGGCGTGCGCTTCCTCCTGAGGCGTATCACATTGCCCGAATCGTGACGGCTTCGCATGAAGATTGCGGAATTTGCCTTCAGACGGAGGTGCGCCTCGCGAAACTAGCAGGGGTCAGCCCGGCCATTCTTCAAACCACTCTGGATGAAAACTCTTGCGCCCTCTCTCCGGACCTCGCGGAGGTGTATTTCTTCGTCGAAGCCGTGGCCACGTGCAACGGCGCAGAAGAGGATTTCCGAGAAGCCATCCTGCGACGATATGGCGAAGTCGGGCTGGTCGAACTGTCGTTGGCCATCGCCGTCTGTCGCATGTTTCCCACCGTCAAACATGTCATGGGCTATGCCGCTCCTCGTGAGCCAAGCGACAGGCCGTTCAGTCCTCGGAAGCGATAGGTTCTCTACGCGACACCGTTTCCTCGGTCGACACTGTTCCGCCTTCTCTCCAAATGTATGAGGCAGCTTACAGATCGATCCTCGTCGATTGGCTATGCTCTTTTACTGTCACGCCTCCAGTTTTTCATCTTCGCAAGGAGGCACCCATGTCAGGCCTCAAACTGTCTCGCCCTCCGAACCGCACGCTGTGGATTGGCTGGCTGCTGACCCTCATCCTGGTGTTGGGAGGCTGCGTGAGTGTCAACGACTTCAAGGGAGTACAACGAGAGGCCGAAGCGCTCGGCGTAGAGCTCCGGATGGAACAGCTGCGCGCCCAGGAACTGGACGGCAAAGTTCATCGGTTGAACGAGAAGGTTCGTGAACTGGAACGGGCGGCTCAGGCGACGCGTGAGGAAACTGCACGGCGGGAGCGAGAATAGAACGATATCCGTGATGAGTTGCTTCGTTTCCGAATCCCCTTGGAGCAGTGGCGGATAAGTTCCCGGCGGAGCCGTGCTCTTGAAGAGACCGTCAGACCGGAGGTAGCGCTCGGATCATCCCCGTGCCTGGATTGGTCGTCAACGGAAACAGCAAATACTGCTGGACCTCCTCGCGCACGAAAATCCGGAAGGCTTCATTCACGTTGTTCTGGTACCATGTTGGGCCGAACCGGCTGATCAGTTCAGGCGACCGTCCTTCAATCACGGTCCCAATCAAGAGCGCATCGAACGATACCGAGGCATTGTTCGGCCGGTTGGACGGGTCGGACAGCGACGTCGATGAGCTTTTTCCAGCCGCTTGTAAGGCACCTCACAGACCAGCCGTGCGAACGTGTCATAGTCTGGCACCATCCGAGCATGGATTGACAGCGGCGGTATTCATGTCCGTGATGAGCATGGACTCGATCATCGATCTAGATGTGAAGCGGCGAGAGCGGAGACCTATTCCCATCTCTCGACATCTCATCACGCGACCTTGCTCTCAAGTTGAGGCACGATTGAGGCATACTGAGACCACAATCACGATGCAACGACGACGAAGCGGATCAGTAGAGAGGTTTCTCACAAGGAGAGACCTTGTGACACGGCGTGGCCAATGCTCGGAACGATGCTCCTTCATCCTTCACTGAGTGTGCTGTCATGGATGCACCTGTATCAGACTTCAGTTCCAACCGTGCCGCAGAGAAGTATCGGGTGCTGTTAGAGATCACGAATGCGCTCGTGTCGAATCTTGACCGCGATGCCCTGTTCAAGGCGATCGCGAGTTCGATCCGGGATATCATCACGTTCGATCGAGCCGGCATCACCCTCTACGATCCAGCGACCGACCATTTCCAGATCTATGCACTGGAAACAACCGCTCCGCCGGTGTTCTTGCGGCGAGGTGCCGATATTCCGCGCAGGGGAAGCGGCATGGGATGGACATTCGACCACCGAACAACACTGTATCGCTCGCAGCTGCCCGACGACCGCCGGTTCTTCGAAGACGAAGGCTTTTATGCCGAAGGTTTACGATCGGTGGTCTATCTGCCTCTGCAAACAAGAGAGAAGGTGTTGGGCACTTTTCAAGTGGCCAGCTCAACACCCTCTCGCTACATGGAAGCGGACCTCTCGTTTCTCTCGGAGATCGCGAACCAGCTGGCGTTGGCGCTCGACAATGCGCAGTGCTACAACACAATCAAGTCGCTTCGCGATCAACTTCACAAGGAGAATGTGTATCTCCAGGAAGAGATCAAGTCGGCGCACAATTTCGAAGAAATCATCGGAGAAAGCCAGGTCATTCGGCGAGTCCTGCGCAGCGTGGAACAAGTGGCGCCGACCGATTCGACAGTGCTGATTCGAGGCGAAACCGGTTCCGGGAAGGAGTTGATCGCGCGGGCGATCCATGCCCTGAGTCGAAGAAAGTCCCGGCCGTTAGTGCGCGTCAACTGCGCGGCGCTTCCCGCAGGCTTGGTGGAAAGCGAACTGTTTGGGCACGAGAAGGGCTCCTTCACCGGAGCCCTCAATAAAAAAATCGGCCGCTTCGAGCTGGCCCATCAAGGAACGATTTTTCTTGATGAGGTGGGCGATCTGCCGCTCGATACCCAAGCCAAGCTCCTCAGGGTGCTCCAGGAACAGGAATTCGAGCGCGTCGGGGGTACGCAAACCATCAGAGTGGATGCCCGTGTCGTAGCTGCGACCAACCGAGATCTCCACGACGCCGTATCTCACCAGGCCTTTCGCCCCGACCTGTTCTATCGCTTGAACGTCTTCCCGATCCAGCTTCCTCCCTTGCGGGAACGTCCGGAAGATATTCCGATCCTCGCCCGTTACTTCAGTGACAAGTATATGAAGAAGATGAATACACGATTCGAGACCTTCGGACATGGCACGATGGAACGACTGCTCCGGTACCCCTGGCCCGGCAACATACGAGAGCTCGAACACGTGATTGAACGGGCCGTCATCTATTGCACCGGTTCCGTGCTCAATATCGGAGAGGAGGCGTTGTCATTCTCGAACGATTCCGAGGCCTCACCAACTCGGATCCTGACATTGACAGAAGTGGAACGGCGCCACATTGTGAAGGTGCTGGAACACACAAAATGGGTGATCGGAGGCCCCAAGGGCGCTGCCGAACTGCTCAATATCCATCCCAACACCCTTCGAAGTCGGCTTCCCAAGCTCGGCATCCGGAAGCCTGATTAGGCATCCGGCGGACGCTGCTCCGTGCTCGTCGCCATTACACGATTATTCGAACAGGATACGACCTTTCGTATCCTCTGCGTGGGTTCTGCCGAAACACCTTACTCCTCACACAGATATCTCTTGGTAATTGCACACGACTTTGCGTGGCCGCTCCGCGATCAACGCGGGCATGATCCTTGAGATGCCAACGGGGTAGCACTCTCGAACTTGAATAAAGTCGATTCGACGGTCAAGGAGATCTCCCGATGATGCGTATCACGCAAGTCAGCGAAGACTGCCACGAGATTTTCCTGAAAGTGGAGGGCCGGATTATCGGGGATTGGGTCTGCGAGCTCAGTCGCACTTGCAGGTACAGTTTGTCGCAGAACCGACGGATTATCCTCGATATGTCCGAGGTGATCTATATTGACCGGCACGGTGTGGACTCATTGAAGCGAATCTTGGGGAAGAATGTGCAATTGAAGAGCGCCACACTACTGGTAAAGGCGCTTCTGGGATAGCACATCCTCGACATCATTCGGCGGCGGAAGATGAACCTATGGAGGGGAAATCTCACGGACTGTCCGCCAGGTCGTGCGCTCATGGCCTTCACAGTCTTTGTGAGTAGAAAAGCGGTCACCTCTACCACGATGGCCTGGGAAGGTTGCGGCTGTCTCAGTCGAGGCATCGCTGCCATCTGGTGATTGTTGAGCCACTCGAACCACCATGGCCTATTCAGGCCGGTGACCGATAGGAGTTCGATATGATGAACCTTCACTTTGTCGCATCGGCGTTTGCGGGACTGTCTCTCATCAGCGTCGGGTGTGCGACTCGCTCGGAAGTATCAAGCCTCGACAAAACAGTGATACAGCGTGCAGAAGCGGGTGCCATCTATAACCCTCAGGAAGCAGCCACATTGCATAACAATTTGGGGAGTCTGCTGTTCCTGCTGGGGGATCTCGACAGGGCATCCCAGGAGCTTCGATCGGCGATTCGGCTCAACCCAGAAAGTCCTGCTCCACATAACAATCTGGGGATGGTCCTTCAGTCTCAAGGCAATTTCGCTGATGCTATCGAGGCGTTCTCAACAGCCGTCCGGTTGAATCCGGATAATGCTGTTGCCAAAAGCAATCTCGGCTTTGCCTTGTTCGAACAGGGGGAATTGGAATTTGCCATCGAGCAATGGAAGATCGCGCTGAGCCAGGATCCCTCCATCGCCGGTGCGTGGGCCGGCCTGGGTCTGGGATTCTTCTCTGCCGGCTCCGTCGACAAGGGGCTCCAAAACTACAGCCAGGCGATTCGATTAGATCCTAGCTATGCAGATGTTGTTTATCTGCGGCTCATCCGCCGCTGGAACACAGAGTCTTTGAAAGGTGCTGTCGCTATCTTGCATCTCCTGGAGGCACGACAAATGATCTCTGGCAGGAACGGCGGTATCTGAATGAGTCACGCGGAGCGGCGTCATTCGTTCATGGCAGATTCAAGCGTGAACCATCGGGGGGGGTGAGATAGCACTCACTCTCGTGACCGAAGCGTGCCGGGCAACGTGGAAGCGGGTGGATTTCAGGTAGTTACGGACAACACGCGATTGCGCGTCACGGTCGGCGTAGACGATCTGACGAGCCGACTCACCGAACCTGAATCCAGTGGAGGTCAAGGATGAACAAGCATGGATGGCTCTCTCCAACGGCTCGTATCCAAGCGCTTGGAATCGGTGGTTGTGTTTGTGTCGCGCTTTTTTCCGGCGGAGTGAATCTTGCCTCAGCGCAGGAAGCCAAGACGCTCACACGGTTTCATGATCCGGTGATCGTAAACACCGGCATCCTCACAGGGCTTCCAACCCGCGACACGGCGGGATATCGACTCTACGGCCTCCGAGATGGTCAGCTCTTGCCCATCCCCTTCCAGTTTGACGAAAGAGACGGCATGGGCGAGATTGTCTTCGGCGAGACCACCGCTCAGAGCGAGTTTCGATTTGACGAGAACGATGAATTGGTTTCCATGGCCAAGGATACCGGAGATCGGATCGCAACGGAATCATTGCCGGCCACGAGCGATGCTGCCGTGGAAATTGAGGTGACGGATCCGGTCACTCGTGCGCGCGGCTGGGCGTACTTGCTGCACTTTTCGGGGAGCCTGCCCCGCTCCTCGCCGGTCACTTACGTGAGGTTCGATGCCGAAACCAACCAAGCCAGAACGACGTTGTATAGGGTGGACAGTTATCCAGGGCGCAATTTCTTTACCGGTCTGCGCATCGCGCCGGCTCTCGGCGGAACGGATGAGGATATTCTTGAACGCATCACATTGCGCGTGCACCCTACATTTTCGATCTTCCTCTCCACATGGAGCCCGCTGTTTACCGAAGAAGACTTTTCGGTCCGGATCGACGGAGTCAAGAATGGGCCGATCCGGGCCATTCGGCGAGCCCGTGTATCGCTCAACCTCGGTCGATACTTTCCCGAAATACCGGGCGGGACTGCCTACACGTACTACTATTTGAGTTCATTCACGACCCCATCGATATTTTCGGCGCCATGGCTGATCTTGAAGGCGCTGCAAGAGTTTGAGTTTACAGTCGTGAGCAAATTCCGCGGCAGCGCGAGCGGGATGACCTATCGGGATGCCGCAAATCCGCGGGATTTGACCTTCTCCGCGCCGAAGAACGGAGCCGAAACCGTCATCGACGCAGATCATGATTGGTATGCCGTCGGCGGGAAACAAGGCACCTATTCTACAGGCCTTCATGATCCCGGAGCAATGGACGGAATGGGGGATTGTCCGAGGAGCCGTCTTCCGTTCTGAACCACCGGCAGCTGGGTACAGCCTGCTGAATATGACCAATTTGGGCAAGCCGGGAAACTATCACATGAACATGATCTTCGTGATCTTGCCTCGTCCGTACCAAACCGGGGATGAAGGTCCACCGTTGGCCATGCTTCGACGCCCGCTGCACAGCGTGGCTAAAACCCTACCGCGTCGAGCAGAGGAGAAACGAATCGCATCGGTGCCTGAATTATCCAAGACCGCGACTCCTCACGCGGGTTATCCGTGAGGGGTGTACGCGGGACACAAGAAGGAGGGATGCCATGATCAGATGGAACCGTTGCACAAGGCAGATGCGATCTTTAGAGAGCAGCCGATGGAATAGACGGACGTTCCTCTACACGAGCTGCCTATCGGTCGTCAGCCTGCTGGGGTTTGTGCTCATCTTGTACGGCCCTGTTCGGGCGGCTGAATCAGGCACCCCCACCCACACGGTGCAAGCGGCCGTCAACCGGGTGATGAAGATCCTCGCCGATCCGGATTGGCAAAAAGCCGACCGGAGCCGGGCGCGGAACCGACTGGTTGTGGAGACCATCAGCGACGTGATCGACTACGACGAGATGGCAAGGCGTGTGCTGGGGCGGGAGTGGAAGGCGCTCTCCGATAGGGATCGCAAAGCGTTTGTGGACGCCTTCCGGCAGTTCATGGAGTCGTCTTATGAAGGCCGGTTCAAAGACTATTCGAGCGAGGAAGTCCGTTACCTCGGCGAGCAGCGTGTGGGAGACTTTGCCGAGGTCCGCACCAGGCTGGTCTCGCACAAAGTCGATCTCCCGGTGAATTTTCGTCTTGCGCACAGAGGAGACGCCTGGCGAGTCTACGACATCCTGGTGGATGGGATCAGTCTGGTGGGGAACTATAGGGCCCAGTTTGCCAGTGTCCTCCGCGAGACCTCGTTCCAGGCGTTGCTCGTCAAGCTCATGAGCAAGACCGTCGACGTTCCTCGGTGAGATCGGACGCCATCGATGGGAACACAACGTCCTCTTCGAGCTGTCTCGCACACCGGCAACATTTGGCTGGAGCCGCTGTTATGCGCATCGGCCACGGGGCGAGACCATCGCGCATACCGGTCCGCCTCGTGCGGGATGGAAACGAGCCTGGGGAATTCTTATCCTGATCATCGGCATGCAGTTGCTGACATATCCTGAATGATGAGTACAACGAACAGCCATCGATTCTTCACGGACAGCGGGGTCGAAGTTCCCGCGGTGACGGCTGAGCAGATGCGGGAAGTGGACCGTATTGCCGGTGAAGAGACCGGACCCAACCTGTTCCAAATGATGGAGAACGCCGGGCGCAACCTGGCGCTGCTCGCCATTGCGGTGCTTGGCGAGCAGTGGACGGCGTCGCGCATCGTCGTGCTGGCCGGGAGTGGAGGCAATGGCGGAGGAGGAATCTGCGCCGCTCGCCATCTTGCCAACCGTGGGATCGACGTCAGGCTCTGTCTCGCCGAGCCAGACCATCTTGAGGAAGTTCCGGCGTTTCAGCGGAAGGTCTTCCGCTCGACCAGCGGCAGAGAAGTCGCCGCTGCCTCCTTGAGCGCGGAACCGGTCGATCTGATCCTCGACGCCCTGATTGGCTACGGGATCCGTTCGGCCACGAAAAGGCCGGTCGCTGAGTTGATTCGGTGGTCGAACGGCACAGGTGTGCCGATTCTGGCGCTCGACGTGCCGTCGGGATTGGACGCCACAACCGGTCACAGGCCTGGAGACTGTATCCAGCCCCACTGGACCATGACCCTGGCCCTCCCCAAGACCGGCCTGCTGCCTGAACGAACTGGACAGCTCTTCCTGGCTGACATCGGCATTCCCGAGCAGACGTATCGTCGTCTGGGATTGTCCTATGTCAATCCGTTCGCAAAAGGTTTTTGGGTTCAGTTGACCTGCCGGTCATGACCCGCCCCTGCCGAGCTCGGTTCAATCCCGACTACACCTGCTCTGTAAGACACATCACAGACCGGCAGATGAATCTGCCGTACCATGCCAGCCATCAGATGATGGATGAAAAGGGAAGCGAGAATGGCCATGCGAAGGAAAGCGGCGTTGGATGACATGAGCGACCATGTGACTGTACGAGGAGGACCGACATGCTGAGAAATGAGCGGCGACACGTCGGCGTTGTGTTATTACTATCGACACTCGTTACCGTAGTACTCTGGGTCGAGTGTGGTAGAGCGGTAGCGCAATCATCCTTCGAGGCGCGCGATGTGATGACGAAAGGCACGGTCGAACTCGGCGGAGCGGTCGGCTACGCACAGGGCACAACGGTGGTTGGCAACGGCCCCTCCTCCAACCGAAGTGCGGTGTTCGTTATGCCGCGCGTGGGAATAGTGCTCACCGATCCGCTGGGAGCCGGCTGGTGGCAAGGGAACGTCGAAGTCTTAGTTCAACCGGTGTTCGCTCGATTTACCGAACCGTTTGCAGCGGAAGCGGCAGGAGGGTCATTCCTCCTGAAATACAATTTGTTGTCGTTCGGGCGATGGGTGCCGTTCTGGGATGTCGGGGCGGGGATGATTTGGACCAATTTGGCGCCACGGATTCCGGAACAGAGCACACAGTTCGAGTTCGTCTTAGAGACCGGCCCCGGGGTACACTATTTTGTGACGGACCGGATCACCTGGACAATGGGCGTGCGGTTACACCATATTTCAAACGCCAATCTTGGCGACCGCAATACCGGAATCAATGGGGTACTGCCCTATGTGGGGATTTCATTCTTCACGCCTGGGTTTTAGTGACCGAACGGGAGACCGTATGGCGGCCACAAGAACCGGTTGGCTGAAACTCGGAGCACTTCTCGCCGTCCTGGTCGGCGCCTACGCGGTGGCATCCTGGCTTGATCTCGGAGAACTGCTGAAGCCTGAGCAAGTAACCAACCAACTACGCGCCGCCGGCCCCTTCGGACCGATCTTGTTCATGGCCCTGATGGCGACCTCCGTGGTCATCAGCCCGCTTCCCGATCTGCCTCTGGTCATCGCCGCTGGCGCCACGTTCGGAACGATACTGGGAACAACCTATTCCGTCATCGGCGCGGAGATCGGCGCGATTCTGAGCTTTCTCATCGGGCGGGCGTTGGGACGCGAAGTCCTCACGCGGATTCTGCGCACCAATGTGACGTTCTGCGAACGATGTTCGGACCGCCATCTGGCCATCTTCGTCTTTCTGGCACGGCTGCTCCCGGTCTTTTCCTTTGACCTTGTGAGCTATGGCGCTGGCCTGACGAACATGTCTCTGAGGACATTCGCCCTGGTCACGTTCGTGGGGATGATTCCGCCGACCTTCGCGCTGACCTATGCAGGCAGTCAAGTCGTTTCCGGAGCGTGGCTGATGATCCTGTCGGCGGCAGCCCTAGTGGCAGTGATGCTGCTCCTGCCGAAACTGATGCTCCGCTACCCCACGGCTCGCTGGGTTCGTCTGATGCGTGGCGATATGCCAGTCCCGACGCCCATCCATATTCCTCCTGCTCAGCCCGCAGTTCCCGGGCCAGATCTGCCCTCTCGATGCAACTCCTGCGGCGGACCATTGAGCTAAAGTTGTCGGCGTTCCCGGTTCTTGGCTCATCTGCCAGTCCTGACTGTACTCGCGATTGGCGCCACCGTAGGCTCTTCCCTGCTCTGCTGACCCCGCCCTACAGTCATCCGTTCGGCGAGCATGGTTACTATCCACCACACCCTGGGGCACCGAACTCTACCCTTGGTGAAATCTCTTGACGGTTGTGAGGTGGCTTACAGCCCTGGATTGAAAAAGCTGGTACAAGGACGGGTAAGAGGCCACATCTTAGCCACCTTACACAAAGAGGGAGAGGTTATGAGCAAAGAGAAAAAAGAGGTCAAGAAAGGAAACCAGTCCGGGACGGACCATGAGGCCGCCCAAGAAGAAATCCGCGCCCTAGCCTATCAGCTCTTCTGTGAGGGCGAGTGCGGACATGGGCACGATGTTGAGCATTGGGTGGAAGCCGAACGACGCGTACTTGAACGGTACCGGAGATAACGCAAGATGCGCAGGCTGCTTCGTCATATTCGCTTTCCGGTCTCTTGCGATTCTCCCGGGGAGGGACGAGTGAGAAGGATTTCCCCTGCAGTCCTGCTCGCAACATCGTTCATCGCGTGGCCGCATGTGTCGTACGGTTGTGACGATGGGACGATCGGCCCTTGCGCACCAGGTCGACCAAAGAACGACGCGGCGCTCGAAATGCGAAGCCTCGATGAATCGACACGGAGCGAACAGATCCTCGACACCGTGCGTTCTCTCGGCACGCAGGTCAGTGAGGACGCCGCGTACCTTCTCATGTCGCCTCTTCGGATCGACGGGAAGAACGCACTCATTGTGGGCGGAATCGCGGCAGGGATCGGCGGACTCATGGTGGCGGACAAGACCATTCAACGGGCGTTTCAAGAGAACCGCACCGAGGCGAGCGATGAAATCGCGAAGACCTTCGAGACCATCGGGTTCAGCCGAACTATTCTGGGGGCGAATGTGGCATTGATCGGCGCGGGGTGGCTACTCCGGGAACACGAGGAAGGCAACAAGCTGATGAGGACGGCCCTGGTGAGTCTGGAATCGCAAATGTTTGTGGAGGGCATCGCAGGCCTGACCAAGTTTGCCGTAGGCCGGGCCCGACCCGATGCCGGAGAAGGCGTGCAATCTTATGACCCGTTCGACGGGTTCGACAAGTCGTTCCCGTCGAGCCATGCCGCCCGGTCCTTCGCCGTGGCCGCGGTCTTCGCTGATGCCTATCCGCAACCGATCCCGTTCTTGGTCTACACAGGCGCGGCATTGATCTCACTGTCACGGATTCACACGAACGAGCATTTCGCATCGGATGTCTTCGCCGGTGCAGCGCTTGGATTTTTCGTCGGGAAGGCCTTGAGCTGGCGTCATCAGCATCCGAATGTGCTGCGTGGATGGAGCGCGCTACCGTTTGTGCCGGACGCGCGAGGTGGATTAGGGCTGACCATCGAATATCGATTCTGATCTCGACCATCAGATGAAACGGAACTTGCAGAACACACATCCGGCATCCCAGTTCACCGGCCACACGTGTGCCTTCACCATTTCAGCCTCCTGGGCACTCGGTCCTGTGTTGGTCCTCCTGTTCCTGCACCAAGCGGCCTGCGCAACGAAAGCCCCCCAGCCTGCCCAACCGACGGAGGCCTCGCAGCAGGTCCACTTCAGCGACCTGACGCAGGAAAAGCCTCAACCACGACCAAACGACATGCCACAAAAACCAAAGCCGGAGGATGATGAGAACAGATGGCCTTACCGGCTCCTAGCGGTTCCGGAAGTGGCCTGGGGAGGATTCGTTTATCCATTCAAGAAGCTGGCCATCGCCTACGAACAACATGATCTGATGAACAGGGCCCTGGATCTGTTTCTGAATGACGAGCGAACTGCGGGTGTCTTTCCGAAATTCGCGCTCGGCGGCGCATTGAGCAGCGGCATCGGGCTCACGGCGTTCAATAACAATCTCTTCCGCCAGGGAAAAGAAGCGCGGCTGTCCTACCTCCGAGGGACGCGCGACAATCAAGTCGGCACCGCGTTCTACCGGGATCCGTCCTTCTTCGGCTCGCCGTGGTTTCTCGAATCTCACGGCTTTGTGTTGGATTTCGACGAGGGCCATTTTTTTGCCGGCGGCAACCGAGCGCGCGAAGAGGATCAGACGAATTTCGAGCTCAAGCAATTGGCATGGGATGTGACGATTGGACGCGCACTCGTCGGCGACCTCAGCGCCGCGCTCACCGGACGGCTCCTGATCGCCGACGCCAAGGGCTCGGACCGGTTGCCTCCCACACCGGCGTCCGTGGCGGGCAACAACAGTTCCATGACGGCGCTGGCCATCGAACCGAGACTGCGGTATGACTCACGGGACAATCCCTTTCGGGCGACGAGGGGCTGGTTCGCCGAGGGCACGTTCACCTACACGGATCAGGTGGATCGCGATCAGTTCCGCTACCTCGGCTACCGGGTGGAAGTCCAACGCTACCTCCCTGTCTTCCACGGCAACCGAGTGCTGCTCCTGCGCGCGTACCTGGCAAAGCAGGACAGTGTGGGCGGAGCCGCCATCCCTTTCTATGAACTCAATCTCTTGGACCTCAACAACGGACTCCGGGGGTTCGACCGTGGACGTTGGCAGGATAGAGGCGCGCTGCTCTTCAACGCTGAATGGCGCTTTCCCGTCTGGCAGGACGTCGAAGGCGACATCTTTCTCGATGAGGGACAGGTGTTCGGCGATTATAAGGATATCGGTCTCAAACACTTTCGCTACTCGGCAGGCGCCGGCCTTCGGTTCGTGACGAACCGGAAGTTCGGGTTTCGATTCCAAGTCGCGGTGAGTGAAGACGGCGTGTTGACGCTCCTGCGCGGCGATCTGGAGTTCATCCAGCAGCGCGCAGCCAAGCTTGGGTTCGGATTTTGACGAGGACTCCATGACGATTTCGCAAACCAGCTCGACGCCATCCGCACGATGCGTGCGCGCCCTGGCTTGGTGGGGTGTCGCGGTTGGTGTGCTCGCCACGGCTGGTTGCTTCAGCACGCCGGCGGTGGATCGGACGATCCTCACGCAGGCCGACGACCAGCGGCCCATCCAGGAACCGCAAGAAGAAACTGAAGGACAGTGGGCCCTGTGGGACGGTACGGACAAAATGATCTTCTACCGGATCGGGCAACTCTTTAACCTGAGTCGCTCTCTCCGGACGATGGGGACTTGGGTCGGCCTCGCCGATCCGGTGGAAGCACAAAACGCGGATGCCTTCGACGAAGTTCCGGATTCGACCTGGTTCACAAACCGGCATGGGTTGACCCGGCTCTCCTCAGATGAACTGGCCGACGGTCCGACAACCGAGGATGGCGCCCCGGATATGACCGGTCCTTGGACGGCCGTCAGCGCGAAAGAAAGCCTGGGTTCCACACCGGGCTTCGTAATCCGGGATGCGAAGGGCGATACCTATCTGTTGAAATTTGACCCGCCGTTGCATCCTGAAATGACGACCGCATCGGAAATGATCTCCTCACGATTCCTGCATGCCGCCGGCTACCATGTTCCCGAACATTATCTTGTCGACGTCGACCCCAAACGCATCATGGTCGACGCCAAGGCGAAGTTTCGAGGCCGCTATCATGTCCCGAGACCGATGACCGATGACGATATCAAGGCCATCCTGGAGCGCGTCCCGCATGGGCCTGACGGGAAGATCCGTGCCATGGCCAGCAAGTTCCTGCCCGGCATCCCCAAGGGCCCGTTCCTCTATGTCGGCCAGAGGCAGGACGATCCCAACGACCGGATTCGCCACGAAAACCGCCGCGAGCTGCGAGGCCTTCGGATCGTCGCCGCCTTTCTGAACCATACCGATACCAAAGCCGCGAACGCATTGGATATGTACGATGCCAAGGAGCAATACCTGAGGCATTATCTCATCGACTTCTCCTCGACGCTGGGCGCCGACAATGCGGACCCGCAATTGACGCGCTTCGGCAACGAATATTTTCTCGACTTCGGCACGATCGGACAGTCGATGATTAAAGCGGGTTTCTATGTGAAGCCGTGGGAAGTCCCGATCCGGATGGAGTATCCCGCGGTGGGGTACTTCGAATCCGACTATTTCGATCCTGAACGGTGGCGGCCGACGTATCCGAATCCGGCTTTTCTCAGAACGACCTTGAGAGACGCCTATTGGGGCGCCAAGATCGTCACCTCGTTCACCGACGGAGACATCGACGCGATGGTCCATACCGGCAGGTTCACCGATCTCCGGGCCGAACGGTATGTGGCAGGCGTGTTGAAAGCCCGTCGCGATAAGATCGGGCGCTATTATTTCAATCTCGTCAACCCACTGGAACGATTCTCGTTGGTGGACACAGCACCGAGCAAGCAGGCGCTCACGTTCGAGAATCTGGCGCTTTCGCGCGGCTATGCTCCGACCAAGACCGCAGTCTACCGGTATACCATTCGACGATACGTGCGCACGGGATTCGATCGCGAAGTGGTTCCTGTAGTACACATCATTGATGCGCCACGGATACTGTTGAGCCCCTCGCTCGTTCAGACGCTGAGATTGCAGTTGGACCGGGCTGAAGATCCGACGAAGGATCGGTCTGTGGCCTCGATCCAGATCCAGACGAGTTATGACGGAGGAGGTCATTGGAGCAAGGGAGTGACGGCATACCTGCGATTCGACCCCGAGGCCGGACGATTCCATCTGATCGGTCTCGATCGGGAGACCTGACCGGGCAACGGCCGTGTGAGAAGGATGATGCACGTCTTCAGAAGAGCGATCGATATTCGGAGCGGTGAGTATGCGCGCACGGGCCTGATGTTCGCCTGCATGTTTCTGCTGATCGCGGCCTACGTCGTGATGAAGGCGGTCCGCGATTCCTTGTTCCTGTACAAGTTGGGCGTCGCCCAGCTCCCGCTCGTCTATATCCTCGTCGCGGTCTTCAGCGGGGCGGTGGCTTGGCTGTACGCGCACTTCTTTCGCCGCTTGCCGATCAGCACCCAGCTCCACACCACGTTCCTAGGCGGAGCGGCAGTCCTGCTCGTCTTCCAGCTGGTTCTCTCGGGTGAGGCGCCCTGGCTGTATTACGCCTTGTATCTCTGGGTCAGCGGCTATGGTTTGCTGACGGTGGCTCAGTCGTGGTTGTTCGCCAATCAAGTCTTCACGGCGCGCGAAGCCAAGCGGCTGTTCGGCGTGATCGGGGCCGGCGCGATCCTCGGCGGGACGCTGGGCGGACTGCTGACCACATCGTTGGCCGCTCTCGTCGGCACGGAAGGACTTCTGCTGGTAGCCGCATGCGGCTATGCCGCCTGCAGCGGACTTGTGGTCCTGTTGGACCGGATGACTCGCGTCTCCGCTCCGGCACACCATGTCGTTGCTCCATCTTCGAGCGGCGCGGATCCGCAGGAAAGGAAACCTTCCCCCAGCGGGTTCGCGGGCTATGGAAGCCACCTCGCGATTATTGCTGGGCTGATCGCCCTGGGCGAAGTCGTCGCGACGCTCGTCGATTACCAGTTCAAGGCGATCATCCGAGAAGCCTATCCTTCCAAGGATGCGCTCACGGCATTCCTCGGTACGTTCTACGCGGGCCTGGGCGTAGTTTCCTTTCTGGTGCAGCTGCTCACGACCGGAGTCGTCGTCCAAACGCTTGGGCTCAGCGCCGTGTTGCTCTCGCTCCCTGTCACGCTGTTGGTCGGGTCATTGGCCGTCGTCGCCTCCCCCGGATTCATGCCGGTCGCGTTCTTGAAATTGAGCGAGGGTAGTTTCCGCTACTCCATCAATAAAGCCGGGCTCGAGCTGTTGTACGTCCCGATTCCGTGGACGATCAAAACCAAGGCCAAGGCCTTCGTCGACAGCGTGACGGAACGCACGGCCGGAGGAGTCGGCGGACTCGTTTTGCTCGTCGCAACCGGAGTGTTCTCCTTGACGGTATCCCAGCTCAGCCTGGTGGCCGTCATCCTGCTGGCCCTCTGGATTCCCTTGGCGGCTCTGAGCCAGAAGCGTTATCTGCAAGCCCTCCGCGCGGGCCTCCAGGCGAAGTACCTGGACTCCTGGCCGGCTCCCATGAACCTCTCCGAGGCGCGGACCGTGTCGCTACTAACCCGCCACTTGCTCGAGGCCGATGAGACCTGCGCACTTACTGTCCTGAAGATCTTGGAACGGGCGGATGTCACTCCATATGTCCCCGCACTTATCGAACTGGCCGGGCGTCCTGGATCGCCGGCCAGGGCTGCGGCGATTCATCTTCTCGCTGAAAGCCGGGATGATCGAGGGCTTCCCCTGATGGAAGCCGCGATCCGTGATTCCGATCTGACGATTCGGGTGGGCGCGATGCGCTTCGTCTGCGCCGCCAAGGGTTGTCCGGACCCCTTGATCGAAGGATGGCTCGCCAGTCAGGACCCTCGAATCGTCGGCGGCGCCGTAGTCTGCGCGCTCGGTCATCATGCGGGAGGGCCCCTTCACAGGCGAGGGGAACGAGTGCTGGCAGACATGGCGGCGGCCGGCGGACCAGCCGGGAGAGATCTTCGCTTGGAGGCGGCCCACGCCCTGGCCTGGATCGAGCTTTCGTCGTCTCTCCATACCAGCCTTCTCCCCCTGTTACACGATACCGACCCGGCGGTCGCGACGGCCGCATTGCGCAGCGCAGCTCAGATAAAGCCAGCGGACGCGGTGCCCACAATCATCTCGGTGCTTGTGCGTAACGAAATCGCAGGCGAAGCCGGTGATACGCTGGCGCAGTATGGTCCGCCCGTGCTTCCGCTTCTGGAGCGCGCCAACGCCGACACCCAGAGGCCCGCGGAACTGCGCCGGCGGTTGCCCAGAGTAGTCGCGGCGATCGGGGGACCGGACGCGGTCTCGTGGCTCATGCGCCGGCTCGATGAGCCGGATCGCGTGGCGCGGTATCATGTCGTCAAAGCGCTGAATAAGCTCCGGGCGAGAGACGCGGCACTCCGTTTCGATCTGTCCCGAATCGAGCAGAGACTCCTGATCGACATCGGCGAGCACGATCACTTACTGTCGATGCGGCATCACCCCCTGCCGGACGATACCGCTCCCAGCAGCCGACTGTTCAGACGGGCGTTGACGGAACGGATGGAAGACAACCTCAAGTTGATCTTCCGCCTCCTGGGACTCTTATTTCCGCTGAAGGACATCCACGCCGCCTACTATGGCGTGAAGTCCGACGACGTGCGACAGCGGGACCACGCCATCGAATTTCTCGACTCGCTGCTCCCGGCGACACTGAAACAGTCTCTGATTCCGCTGATCGACCGGCGGGCCTCGACAACAGCGCCGGAGGTGAAGGTCGCTGTGTTCCCATCGGGCCGAACCACCTTCGACGACAGACTCGCCGCAGTCGTGCGCGGTCCTGATCCCTGGCTCGCGTCCTGCGCGTTGTATGCCATCGGCGAACAGAAGATGGCGACGTTGACGGAGGCTGTGCGCGACGCGCTCGGAGCTTCCGACAGCCTGGTTCGAGAAACCGCCGTCTTGGCCTGGCGCCGGCTGACCGGGACCGTCATGATGGTGGGATAGAGGGAGGGTACGCGTTGTTGACGACGATTGAAAAAGTGCTGCTGTTACAGGACGTGGATATCTTCCTCGAAACGGAGACCGAGCACCTCGCCAAGGTGGCGGCGATTGCGCAGGAAGTCCGCTTCGCGTCCGGAACGATCATTTTCCGGGAAGGCGAGCCTTCGGATGCGCTCTACGTGGTACTGGGGGGGACGGTCTCTCTGCGCAAAGATGGACTGGAAAAAACGATGGTGCGAGAGAAGGAAACCTTCGGCCTGTGGGCGTTGCTGGACGAGAGTCCCAGACTAGTAACTGCCGTAGCGATTGCCGAGATTCGGGCCCTCAAGATCGAACGGGAGTATTTGTACGACGTGCTGTCGAGCCATTTCGATATCGTGCGCGGCATCTTGAAATGTCTGGTTCGCATGATTCGACGATCTTTGGAGAAATAACGATGTGCAACCCTCTACCTTCCGTGCGCCGGTTGTGTCTGCTCGCCGTCGGCCTTTCGGTGTCGGGCTTCCTTCTCGCGGGATGTGAGATTCGTCCCAAGCCGTTCGTGCATCTGGTGGAATACCGATCCAGCTCCGTCTGTGTTCAGGGTTCCGCCGACTGCCCTTGGGAGAGGCTGCAACGTGAAGCCGAATTCTCCGCGCTGGTGAACTGTGTGCTGGCCGGGGCTACGGTGCTGGAGATCGTCGAAGAAGGCGGCAGGCCGGCCAGTGAGGCGGAACGTCGTGTTGTGACACCGCTTCCGCCACGGTACGACTATGAGCGCGTGGCAACGACGGGCAAGGAAGTGTCCTCGTGCCCTGCCGAGCAGACCATGTGTTCGGTCGCAAATCGCTACGATCGTGAATTTACCTGGGCGACCTGCGGGA
>Ga0315912_10000860_pt1 | contig 44162 bp, 37 predicted proteins | sample VfabasoilMG_FD_204469 | JGI IMG/M metagenome (GOLD analysis project Ga0315912, IMG submission 204469) | Garden soil microbial communities collected in Santa Monica, California, United States - V. faba soil | ecosystem: Environmental > Terrestrial > Soil > Garden | place: USA: California... | reverse complement strand
ATAGGTGCCGCCGTGCTCGCGTGGAGGGATATTGGTGTGAGTGCCGACTCTGGAATACCACCATATTCCATGGGCCTGGGTGCCGTCCTCTGAAAGAAGGACTTCAAACCCTCCTTCACGGTCATTGCCGGGCTGTTGCCATGTACCTTGCCACAGCCGGTTGGCGATCGTGATGGTGGTGAAACGGCCGCCGTGCTGCGTGTAGGGGCCATTCCCGTATTTGTCCAGCGTCGCCTTGTAGCGTTTGTCATCCTCAACTTCGAGAAGCTCCCACTCTCCACTAATATCGGGAAGAGAAGATACATCGGCTTTGCCGGCCGGCCGGTGTGGTAGCACAGCCAGTGGTCGGGCAAGGGGGCCACCTAGCTGAGCGGAACGAAACGATTCGTGCCATGACAACAGTTGCCATCGGCCATCACGACGTTCGAGTACACCGGTTTCCCTCATGGGGAGCACGGTTCGTTTGAGCACAGCCCCGTCCGTGACATAGCGGATGTAGTCGAGCTCCATTGCGTACCAAGCCAGATCGCCCTTCGTCCAGACCGTGAGTGCATGGATCGGAATTTCGAGCTTCTGAGCATTAGCAAATTCGTCGCGGATTCCCTGTTCAAGTTCCGGCCATCCGATGTATTTCCGTCCTGCAACCCCGTAACTGATGATATCGGCATCGTGGGCCATCAGTCTGGAAAGGGTCGGAAGATCCTTCTCGGCATTGGCGCGCACCATCCGGCGGATGGCCGATTCCGGATCAGACGATTCGGAAGCAGCTCCAGCCGTGGCGGTACCGATGATCAGTATCAGGCTCCACGACGCAACAAGGTTAAGACGGATCATCTAGGACTCCCTCTGAGTGACGGCTCACTTCAAGCACGGAAAAAGCAGGAGGAAAACTACAGGGCTTCGTCAACGGTGTCAATTCAGTAGAGACGTAGGATGGAATGGGAGTGCGTGGCGGTTGCCGGGGGATGGCTGAGGTGATTGGTATGACGTGTGCCCCAACAATAAGACGCCTGCTACATTTTTCGGTGGTGGTGTGTCGTTAGGTCGGCACGTTTGATTGGTCTGGCCGGCTGGAGTGCGTCTTCAGGCGATGGATGAGTGCCTTGCGCAAGGTGTGATTGAGCCGTTGCCGACAATCCAGGGCGAGGCGCTGAAATTCCACGCCAAACTGATAGCCATCTACCCATTTGATTGCACCGCGCTCAATGGACAGGGCCTGCGTCTGGTCCGGGAGGAGGATACTGACACGGACCTCTGCCCCCACAAGGGGTGTGCGATCGCACTGGACCGTGCATCCGTTAAACGAAAGGTTGGTGACGAGCCCTTCGCCCACGCCGGACGTCCACCCGAAGATAATCGAATACTGTGTCGGGTATCGCAGATAGATTCGATGATAGGATTGAGATACCATCATACCCTCCATACCATCGGATTTTATCGATCCTGACCACCGGAGCGCTATCCTACCTTTGGAGGGAAGGCAGAGCTGGTATTTACCATACCAACCAGAGGAACCTAGCCCGCATTATTCATGAACGCTTCTGCTGCAATCGCGGATTCGCTGCTGCGACGAGCCTTCGGCAGGCAGGCTCGCCCCTCGCAACCTCGACATACTGCTTCAAGTATGCCTCGGTTCCTCAGGGCTCCGCGTGCCTGTCTCGCCACGCGACTGCACGATTTCGCGACGAACCGTCATGAATAATGCAGGCTAGGGCTTCTTCCGGTAAGGGTTTCAAAAGCAGGCGCCTTATTCTGGTTGTCGAGAAAGACGATTAGTGTGCGGAGGAAGTTATTGCCGAGGTTGACCGGGGATTTTATCCTTAGCGGGTGCTGCTCTGGAATGTGTGGCGTCTACCGGGATGGCAGCGCGCAACAGCCATCAAATAGCGGATTATTCCTCCGGTATTCAGAATGTCCAATTTTCCTGGCTTGCAAGACCTGGTACGCCGGCACGCTCAGCCTCTACTGTTATGAATGGCTATTCACGTGGAGGTATGTTAGAGTGTCGATGTTTCAAGCGGTGGGCCTCGCGTGAAACATCATATTGAACGGCTCATTTCGGATGTTGTTGTTACCGAGAATCTGATCGGAAGTCTGACCTAGGTCGCCTTGTTTCTTGCGCCTTCGGCCCTCTCCTTCCCCTCGTGAAATAGTTCTCGCGTTCTCCACAATATCAATTTTTAGAAGGAGGACCCCCCATGGGTTCAAAACTTTATGTTGGCGGGTTGCCCTATGCGGCGACCGAAGCGCAGTTAACCACCCTGTTCGCGGCACACGGGACCGTTGAGTCCGCGCGTGTGATCACCGACAAGTTTACGGGACAGTCGCGAGGCTTCGGCTTCGTCGAAATGGCCTCGAAAGAAGAAGGTCAAGCGGCGATTTCTGCGTTGAACGGCACACAGATGGATGGACGTCCGTTGACTGTGAACGAAGCCAAGCCACAAGAACCCCGCACCGGCGGTGGTGGTGGCGGCGGTGGACGTGGCCGCACCGATTTCGGCAGTCGCAGCCGGTTCTAAATAGCTCACTGCGCAATGAACGGGGCGCCTCATCCGAGGCGCCCCGCTTCCGTCCCAAAGCCGAGCCATGCAAATTGAAAGATTACGGCCGCGGCGGCGGTGCCGTCTCGACCCTGCCGATTCCCAGGTCTCCTTTCGAGACATCGAACGACATACGGTACTGGACCGCGACGTATTTCTGAACTAATCCGGGCCGATCCAACGGCTGATCTTGCTCAAGATAGACCGCCACTTCTGAAGTCCGCCACCGCACTGCCAGGCCGATGATCCAATCCAGTTCGGTTGGATTGACCTGATTGTCAGCCTGCCGGTCTGTGAACATGTTGACGTCGCCGTAGAGAACTACTTTATTCTTATAGAGATCGAAGTCGGCGTGGGCGACATAGCGAAAGAGCGCGCGTCCGGTGTTATCCGGCCTGGCGAAGTAATTAGTATTATGAAAGAGCCAGCCGGCCCCGGCGTAGGCGGTGAGGTTCTGGTTCGGCAGGAGGCGCCGCCATACGGGGAAGTCTTGCACCGCCTGGAATTTGGCTGTGACGAGCCCATCGGCATAGGCCTGCGCCAGACCTTTCCGGTCAATCGGCGTATCCCGCTCATATTGCAACCGCCAACTCAAATGTCCCACCACGCCGGTCAGGGCATAGGTACCGTCCCATTCGCTTAACTCGATCCATCCATTCGTCCGATCGGAAAAGAAATTCTGATCGGTGTAAAACGTCAGGTATTGTTTGTAGAGATCGGTTTCCAAATGGAGCATGTGGCGCAGACCCACGAGGCCGGTATTGTCAGGCCTGGCGGCAAACGATGGATTATGGGCAAAGACGCCGGTCAGAAAATAGCCGGCGAAGAGGCTTTCTTCGGACTCCCGCCCGTTCGCGTCGATATTCTCAAGTGAGGGAAGAGGGCGGCCGTATTTTTCCAACGCCTGAGCCTGTAAGGGCCAAACCAGAAAGAGGGTGAGCACTATCCATGGAATCATGGATCTGCTGTCGGGCTGTGCGTTAGGAGCATCACGATTTTCCATGATCAGCCAGTTGGAACAATGAAAGGTGGCGGCTGTGTCCGATGGCGTTACTGCCCGCAGGAATCAAAAATCTCTTCGCAATCGTTTGAGGCGTCGAAGGTGGGCGGTACGAAGCGGTAATGGACGTCGACGACACGGTCATTTTTCAAAATGACCGTGGCCCAGCATCCATGGCGGATCGTCGAAACGCTGCCTTTTCCGACAGGCTGCGATTCTTCAAGAATCGGCGCTTCCCGATAGTACCGAAGCAGGGTGAGTCCGCTCTCCTCAATTTCTTTTTTGGGCGCCCCGGCGCATGCAAGGATGGCTGCCTTGGATTGTCCCGCTACGCGTTGTTGATTGGGATATTCACCGACCGTGGCCGGTGTGGAACAGCCCGCCAGCCATGCTAGTCCAAATAACCCCAGCCTCAGTGACACAAGATGCGACCCCGTCATAGCCGGCATTGTTGTCCCATCAGGGAAGAAAAGCAACGGCTGGTGAAGGCCTATCAGCAGGGAGGAACCAATTCGACGGATGGGATCAGCCCACGAGATCAGGGTCTAAACGGTTCAGAGGTTTGACAGACAGGGCTTTGATCTCGTTGTAGACGATGACCCGGCCGACCTGGCGTAGACGGCTGAATACCCCTTCGACAATCACAAAATCGCCTTCCCGGACTTCTAATTGGCCAAGACTGATGACTTTCAGCGTGCCGGCCTGGTCTTGCAACAGAAATCCATAAGCCGGTTGTCCCTGCCGGTTTGTCGCCAGCTGAACGTTCGTGACCTTTCCGGCGACGACCACGTCTTGATGATCATACTGCTCCGGATGCGCCAACAATTCCGCAATCTCGGTCAGGCTGGAAGCATTTGCCGATGTCTCCAGAGAGAACGATGTGGAAAGCCCTGTGCTGACAAGGATGAGAAGAGTAACGGCAAGTAGGGGAAAAGGGTGTCGAACCGTAGGAGGAGGTGTCAGCATAGTGGTTGAATTATACCGTATTGACAGGGGATGGCAAGCAAGGACTGGTTACCACTTATCCGAAGCTCTGCCGCTCACATCTTCTCCAATAAAGTTGTGGAGAATCTGTTTTTGTAGCTCTGTAATCTCCACACGTCCGGTTTCACTCTGACCAGGGATTGCGCCTGCCGGGTCTTTGGGAATCGGCGCGGTTCGCTTGAGCAGCTCCTGCTCCAGTGCTTCAGGAGTCCTATCGAAATCGTTTTGCATGGAGACCAGCCGTTGCAGCCCGAACAAGGTGCGGGTCGATTCGCTGTGCATCGCGTTGGAACTGGCGCCATAGACCAGTGAGTTCCAAAACTTGACTTCACTCTCCTCCGGAATGCCGACAGCCACATAGGCGGCCAATTTCTCAATCAGAGCGGACTCAGTTTGTTCGAGCCCGTCATACGTGGCGATCGATCGTTCGATAGGAGAGGCTGAGAGGACTGCCATCGTGTCGTTCCACAGAGTGAGCGGAGGAAGACCATTCGGCGGCAATGGCACTTCCGACAGCTTTGCTTGAAGCGCCAAGAGATATTGGGACAGGAATTTCACTTTGCGGGCTGCCAGCGTGCTGGCTGGTATGCCCCAGATATGGCCGATCTCATGGTCTTGCAAGATCGTCTGGTTGGATGTCTGGCGTTCTCGTTCGGCTAAGGCGAGGCGTTTTCTAAATCGTTCAGCAAATCGCAACAGTGTTTGCATCTCAATAGCCAGGCGATAGTTCTGGTAGTCCTCGGTCGAGATCTCATCCTTTTCCCAGCGCTCTTCCAATGTCCGGAGCGCGGGGCGTGGGACGGCGGTGCGGGCTTGCGATTTCAGATTGTGGATGGTGTCGGCGGAGATACCCCTGGTTGCCAGGAGCGATGCGGCACAGCCGGCCATTGCGTCGGCCGTCTCGAGTAGTTTCTTGAGCGCGACGCATTGCAGCCATGTGCGCTCCCGGCGGAGCCGAGCCCGCCGGCGATATTCGTTCCGTCGGCTGGTCATTGCCGCGATGGATTCCTGTGTCATCGTGGTAATTGGCTTTTTCCCGGAGACACATCGGGGATCGGGCCGATCCGCGACCATATACAGGATTTCCTCATGTGTGATGTCGAGATGTTGGATCAGCAAGAGCTTGAGAGTGATGCGGCCTTGAATCGGAAGGCTTGCGATCACGTCCTCGATCAGGCCGACGGTCAGGGGAGCAGGCATCACCGATTGCGTCATGGTGTCCTTATAAACAGGTCGAGATTGAGGCCAAACGAATGTTCCTAACTGAGCAGTCGTGCAGGATGCTCAAAATGGCCGTCCAGCAAGGCCGCAGCGAGTGAAGAGGCGAGGAGGTACATACCAAGCTTCGCTTGAACCGCTCGCTTCGATCAGATGCGAGCGGATAGGTTCTTACCTCCGCTGGGCTCATGACGTTGAACCTCTGAGCGATGCGAGAACGAAGCTGGCGGGCTTTTTCAGCATCCTGATTATGCGGTGCCGGTTTGTCGATGATTGGTTTCAAGATATAGAGCGACGTATTCTCGCACATCTTGCACGGTACCGCTGATGAATATTTCTCGCGGGATCTCTACCCGCACGAGTTGGGAGGGATCGACACCACGATCCTTCGCGTAGGTCTCGTCGATATAAAGACTTACGGAGCCATCCGGGAAGCGGAGGGCGTAGAGAGCAGTGGTGTCGGCCATTGAGACCAGGTCCGTCGGTCAAAGTTAGTCATGTACAGGTAACACATGCTTCGCGCGCCTGTCAAAGCTCGTGAGATCGAGGTCAAATCTCAAAAGAAGACGGCCTTCGATGGCAAGATCGAAGGCCGCCTGTTTCCAGCATTCCGTCTCGGCCTCAGCCTGAGGTTATCCGAACTATCCGCCAAGCGTATCGAGGGTTTCCTTGAGGCTCTTGCGGATGCAGGTGAAGATCGGCGTGTCCCGCAACGTATAGCGCGAGCCTTCGGTCTCCCGCAGCGCCATCACCAGGTCCAGAAAATCCTCCGGCTTGTCGCTCTCGAACGCCACCACCCATTCCTGATCGTCCAGCCCGAACGAATAGGTCGTGTTCAATTTGACCGACGGAAACCGGTGCCCCACTTCGATATGCTCGTCCATCATCCCCTGCCGCGCCGCTTTGGTCAGCAAAAACCACTCCCGCGTCTTCAGGAACGGATAGACGAAAATGTACTTCCCCTTCCCCGGCACCACGGTGAGCCGCTTGCTCTCCTGGCCCTCATGGGTATGGTGATCCACATAGACGGACCGCTTGGTCATGGCCAGATAGGAATAGGGGGTGCTCAGATACTTCCCCAGCCCGGAGGCCAGCATCTTGGCCGACATGTCCTGAAACAGATCCAGATCGTAGCTGATGCGCCAGAGCATGATCTCGCAATCGCCCCGGATGCCCACGGCCGAATAGGGCACCACCAGGACTCGGCCGGTGTACTCTTCCACGGCCCGCAGAAATTCCTGCTTGCCTTTGGTGCGCTCATCTTCCGGCAGCCGCCGCCAGGCCGGATCGACCTTGTAAAACACAAAATTGACAAATTGGCGCCGGGGGGGCTGTGCGGGCTGAGCTGCAGGGGCATGGTCGGGAGCTGCCATAGGATCCTCCGTGTAACGGCTCGCCCATTCGATGGATGGGTGAGGACTAGAAAGAGTCTATTTCGTAGCACTTCGTGTTTTGTTCTGTCAACGGGGTTGAGACGAGTGGGTGCAACTGTTGACAGGGTGAAGGAGCTCTGTTACTGGCAGTCGGTAGGCATCGCTGAGGTTCTAGAAGAGGCGAGGTAGCTTCTCACTCGACTTTGCACAGGTCGAATAGGTACGCTGATCCCGTTATGTACATGCGCGCGGCATCAGATCGCTGCTTCATCGCTGAAACAGTCGCCATTGGCTCAGAGCTGTTAGTCGGAGGCCGATCCGACAGCAATTCTCTTTTTATCACCGAAAAGCTTGGCGCATACGGGATTGAAGTCAGATTCAAGTCGATTGTCGGCGATAACCGGACGGATATCGTCAGCGCGCTGACTACGGCCGTGAAGCGAGCCGGGATTGTTGTGATAACCGGCGGGCTTGGGCCGACCGTCGATGATTGCACGAGAGAAGCCGTCGCTGACGCAACCGGGCGGAGGCTGGCACGTCGCAAGGAAGCGTTTGAAGGCATGGTGGCCAGGCTGGCCCAGTGGGGGCGAAGACCCAACAAAGGCCAGCTGCGGCAAGCGATGATTCCATCCGGCGCCACGGTGATGCCCAATCCGGTGGGGTCTGCGCCGGGCTTTGCCGTATTCTGGAAGCGGGCCGTGCTGGTCGCGCTTCCCGGGGTGCCGCGAGAAATGGACGCCATGATGGAGCAATCGGTGATTCCATTCTTGACGGCTCAGCTCGAACGATCGGCGGCACCTCGCCGCTCGCCGATTGTGAGGAGGGTATTCCATACCTGGGGATTGCCCGAAGCCGATGTGGATGCCAAGCTGAAAGGCCTTTTTTCAAAGCAGATACCAATAGATCTTGGCCTCTTGGCCTCACCGACAGGAGTGCTGGTCTCTTTGACGTCCAACGCGCGCGGCTCGTCTGGTGCCGTGAAGATCGAGCGGTTGGCAGAGCAAGTCCGTGAGAGGCTGGGAGAGTGGCTCTATGCCGAGGGGCAGGACACGATGGAAATGGTGGTGGGCCGGGCGCTGTCACTCCAGGGACGCACGGTTGCCGTGGCAGAGTCTTGTACCGGCGGGTTGATCTCGCATCGTCTCACGCAGGTGCCCGGGTCATCGGCCTATGTCGATCGAGGCGCCGTGTGCTACAGCAACCGAGCCAAGACGGAGATGCTGGGTGTGCCGGCTGAGTTGATTGTTCGCCATGGAGCGGTCAGCCATGAGGTGGCTGCGGCAATGGCCAAAGGCGTTCGTGAACGGGCTGCCGTATCAGTCGGATTAAGTGTAACAGGCATTGCCGGGCCGGAAGGGGGGTCCGAAACGAAACCGGTTGGTCTGGTATTTGTGGGGCTTGACGGCGGAGCAGGCGATGCCGTTACCAGGGAGTTTCGTTTCCATGGCGACCGTCTGACGATCAAGCAGCGGTCTTCGCAGGCGGCGCTCGATCTGTTGCGGCGATGGTTGTTGACGCGAGCCTAACACTTCGTATCTTGTCAAACGTGAAGCGTATCTCGTTCCATGAGCGAGGCTCACGAGAGTGGCGAGAAAAGCGGGAGTGGCGGGAGGCTGCGTCGTCACGAGTCTCGCATGTCGCGCCGTTCTCGTGCATATCGTGCGAACGACGAGATACGAATTCTACGGCGAGCCGACACCGACACGACAAGCTGCGAGGAAAGGAAACCTAGAAGATGATCCGGGCTTTTCTTGCCGTCGAATTGACGGAAGATCTCCGGACGAAGCTTGCGGGGATTCAGCAGGATCTCAAACAGCGGCTATCTCGCGACTTTCCGAAGGGGCTCCGCGTCTCCTGGGTACAGCCGTCGTCCATTCATCTCACCGTTAGATTTCTCGGCGACATCGACGAACAACTCATCGAGCCTATGCGTGAAGCCATTCAACGGGCGATAACGGGTCGTCGCGTCATTCATATTCCGCTCGAACGGATAGGGGTGTTCCCTCGCGTCCAGCAACCACGGGTCTTGTGGGTTGGCCCATCTGAAGCATGGGAGCAGAGCGACCGCGCACAACGATTAGCGTCATGGCATCAAAATGTAGAGGCTTGTTGCCGGTCATTCGGCATTGCGGCGGAGGACAAACCCTGGAGTCCTCATCTCACGCTGGCACGGGTTAAAGAGGGGGAACGTCTGGTAGGGCAGGTCTTGGTGAAGAGCGGTGTGCTGGATCGGCCGTCGGCTGTCGGATCGGTGGCGGTCACCGCCATTGTGCTGATGCGGAGCGAGTTGCGCGCAGCCGGGCCGGTCTATACGAAGCTGTGGGAGGTCGGATTGTCAGAGGAGGAATGACCGGAACCGGTTCGGTCCCGGTCATTCAAGGCTTGGATCGCGGTCCGGCGCCAGGTCGCGGCGATTATTGCAGGGCGTCGGGCGGCGTCTTGAGCAATTTGGCAAATCGGGTTTTGTCGATCGACTTCTCATAGGCTTCTTCCGGAGCGATCCACTTTTTCGTCAAGAGCTCCTGGATGGCATCATCCAGTGTTTGCATGCCGGCTGCCTTGCCGGTCTGCATGAGCGATGCAATTTGGAAGGTTTTGGCGTCGCGGATCAGATTGCCGACTCCGGGAGTGCAGACCAGAATTTCAAGAGCGGCGCAGCGTCCTTTTTGGTCGATTCGTTTGAAGAGGTTCTGGGCCACCACGACTCTGAGGGCAGTCGACAGCGTGTTGCGGATCTGTGCTTGTTCCTGGTGCGGAAACACCTCGATCACCCGGTCGACCGTTTTCGATGCGTTCTCGGTGTGCAGCGTCCCAAAGACCAGGTGTCCGGTTGCGGCGGCTTCCACCGCAAGTCGAATGGTTTCGAGGTCACGCATTTCACCGACCAGAATAATGTCCGGATCTTCGCGCAAGGCTCCACGCAGGGCGGTGCCGAACGATTGGGTGTGGACGCCGATTTCGCGATGGTTGATGACGCAACCCTGGCTTTGATGCACGAACTCGATCGGGTCTTCGATCGTCAGAATATGGTCTTTCCGGTTCTTGTTGGCGTGGTCGATGATGGCAGCCAGGGTAGTCGATTTTCCACTGCCGGTCGGTCCGGTCACAAGGACCAGTCCTTTTTTTAGCATGGCCGATCTGGTCAGGATCGGAGGAAGCCCTAACTCGGCCGCCGTCAGGACCTTGGAGGGAATTTTCCGGAATACGGCAGCACAGCCATATTTTTGGTTGAAGAAATTGGCGCGAAACCTGGCGAGTCCGGCAATTTCATAGCCGAAATCCACGTCGCCGGTCTCTTCAAATTGGGTTTTCTTCGCGGCTGGGGCGATTTCGTAGAGAACCTCTTTGAGCTGCTCGTGGATGAGTGGACTCTGTCCCGGGACCCGCTCCAGTTCGCCGTTGATTCGCATGACAGGAGGTTGTCCGGATACGAGATGCAAGTCGGATGCGCCGCGTTCCGCCATCATCCTGAAAAATTCGTCGATCTTGGCCATGACGGGTCTCCCTGATTTCTGCTTGCGATCGTGTCTTGCAGAAGTATAAAGACTCGGGCGGAGATCGCAAGGAAAACTCTGGTTTGAACAAAGACGCTGGCCCGCGGTAGTCGTAATAGTTCGCCGTACAGCATGTTTCATAGATAAGTTTCGGGTTTCTGGTTTCGAGTTGCGGGTTTTCGGAAGGTGTTTTCCGTCAACACGAAACCCGAAACTGGAAACTCGCAACCCTAGTCCGCATCAACGCCGGTCGTCCGCGTCTCGGTTTGCCAGGAAGGGCGAGCGCCGCAGAAGAGTCATGAAGAATGTGGGCTAGGTTTCCCCGGCCTGCTTCGGTATAATCGCGTTTCTTCATCCCCACTATATTGAGGAGATCTCCATGGCAGAGAAGGACGATAAGAAGCGCGCATTGGACTTGGCCTTGTCCCAGATTGAAAAGCAGTATGGGAAAGGGGCCATTATGAAGCTTGGCGCCGAGGAAAAGCTCGATGTGCCGGCCATTTCGACCGGGTCGCTCGGCCTCGATATCGCGCTCGGCGTCGGGGGGCTCCCGCGCGGGCGGGTCATCGAGATCTTCGGTCCGGAGGCCTCGGGCAAAACGACCATGACGCTCCATTGCATCGCCGAAGTGCAGAAAACCGGCGGGATCGCGGCGTTCATCGATGCGGAACACGCGCTGGATCTGACGTATGCAAAGAAGCTGGGCGTGCAGGCCGATGACTTGCTGGTCTCGCAGCCGGATACCGGTGAGCAGGCGTTGGAAATCGCCGAAACCCTCGTGCGCAGCGGGGCGATCGATCTGATCGTGGTGGACTCGGTGGCGGCGTTGACGCCACGGGCCGAGATTGAAGGGGAAATGGGCGACGCGCACATGGGCTTGCAAGCGCGGCTGATGTCGCAGGCGTTGCGAAAACTCACGGCAGCGATTGCGAAGTCGTTGACCACCGTGGTCTTCATCAACCAGATCCGCATGAAGCTCGGCGTGATGTTCGGCAACCCGGAAACAACCACCGGCGGCAATGCTCTCAAGTTTTATTCATCGGTCCGGCTGGACATTCGGCGCATCGAATCCATCAAGGAAGGCCAGGATGTGATGGGCAGCCGCGTTCGTGTCAAAGTCGTGAAGAACAAGATGGCGCCACCCTTCCGGCAGGCCGAGTTCGATATCATGTTCGCCGAGGGCATCTCGAAGACGGGCGAGCTGGTCGATCTTGGAGTCGATAAGCGCGTCATCGAGAAGTCCGGCGCCTGGTACTCCTACAAAGGTGAGCGCATCGGGCAGGGACGCGACGCGGCGCGGGATTTTCTGAAGCAGAACGCTGCTGCCGCGCGGGAGGTCGAGGCCAAGCTTCGCGAGTTGGCCGGTGTGCCAGGGCGTAACGAGAAGAAGGCTGAGGCAAAGACCGAGGGAAAGGACGAGAAACCGGCGGCCCGATCGGATGAGAAACGGGCGCACCGCTAAACAGACTGATTCGACGAAGCCTGACCGGTGGATGTCCCTGGCCATTCGGTATCTTGCGCGTCGGGATCGAACCGCCTCCCAGGTCGAGCAGTTTCTTCTTCGCAAGGGTGCTGAGCCGGCTCAGACACAACAGACGATCGGCCGGTTGTCCGATCTCCGGTACCTCAACGACGGAGCGTACGCGGAGCGTTGGATTGAGACCCGTCTTACCCGTCGGCCGATGGGGCGCGAACGGCTGGAAGCGGAGTTGCTTCTCCAGGGCGTGCCGGAGACTGTGGCCGGCCGGGCAATCCGGGAGGCGCTGCGTGATCTTGACGAAGATACGCTGGCGCGTCGAGCCTTGGCCCTGATACGGCGCAGGGGCAGGCAGCTGACACCGGCTCAATCGGTTCGCCTCCTACGTCAGCGGGGTTTCGAAGAAGAGACAATCGATCGTATGCTAGGCGATCGTATGAGACATGAGGAATGTGACCGATGACGCATAGCGCACAGGAACTCAGACAGTCGTTTATCCGGTACTTCCAGCAACAGGGACACCAGGCCGTGCCCAGCTCGGCCTTGATTCCACAGGCCGATCCGACGCTGCTGTTTACCAACGCCGGGATGAATCAATTCAAGCGGGTCTTTCTCGGAGAAGAGTCACGTCCCTACAAGCGGGCGGTATCCGTGCAGAAATGCCTGCGCGCCGGCGGCAAGCACAACGATCTTGAGAATGTGGGGTATACCAGGCGGCACCACACGTTCTTCGAGATGCTTGGCAATTTTTCATTCGGAGACTATTTCAAAGAAGACGCCGTCATCTTCGGCTGGGAGTTTCTCACCAAGACCGTCGGTCTCGACAAAAGCCGGATGTGGGTCACAATTTTCCGCGAGGACGATGAAGCCGATCAGCTCTGGAAGAAGATCGGTGTGTCTCCCTCCCGCATCGTCCGGTGCGGTGAAAAAGACAACTTTTGGCAGATGGCCGATACGGGCCCCTGCGGCCCCTGCTCAGAGCTGCATTTCGATCAAGGCCCGTCGGTGCCCGGAGACGATCGGCCGAATGGCGAGGGCGACCGGGTCATCGAGATCTGGAATCTCGTCTTTATGCAGTACAACCGGGATGCTTCGGGGAAGCTCAACCCGTTGCCCAAGCCGAGTATCGATACCGGCATGGGCTTGGAACGGCTGACGGCGGTTGCGCAGGGAGTCTTGAGCAACTACGATAGCGATCTCTTCACGCCGTTGCTCGGAGCCATCAGCGCGCGAGCCGGCACTCGGTACGGCGCGCTGGAGACAGCGGACCGTTCGATGCGCGTGATCGCCGATCACCTTCGCGCGATCGCATTTCTCATGACCGACGGCATCCTGCCGTCCAACGAAGGCCGCGGGTATGTGCTGCGCCGGATTCTGCGCCGTGCTGCACGGCATGGCCGGCTGCTCGGCATCGTCGAGCCCTTTTTGCACGAACTGAGTGCGGTGGTTGTGGAGCAGATGGGCGGCGCCTATCCGGAAGTGAAGGCAGCGGAGGCAACGATCGCGGAAGCCACGCGAGGTGAAGAAGAACGGTTCATTGCCACCCTCGATCAGGGCTTGCCGATTTTGAACGACATGATCGAGAAGGTAAAGGTGAGCGGACGAACGGTGTTGGCGGGTGTTGATGTCTTCAAGCTCTATGACACGTACGGATTTCCCCTGGACTTGATGACGGAGGCGTGCCGCGAACAGGGGATGACCGTCGATGAGTCGGGATTCGAAGCGGCGATCGAAGAACAGCGGACTCGTGCTCGCAAGACCGGCGGGTTCGAGCAGGAGACGGCCAGGCCGGCGGTGACTGAACTGGTCAAGCGGGTCGGGGCAACCACGTTCGTCGGGTACGACCGGTTGGAGAGCGAAAGCATCCTCCTTGCGATCCTCAAGGGCGAACAGCTGGTCAAGGAAGCAGCAGAAGGTGATGAGGTCGAGGTGGTGCTGGATGTGACGCCGTTTTATGCGGAAGGCGGCGGGCAGGTCGGCGACCGCGGAACATTGGCCGGCCCTGAAGGGCTGCTCGAAATCGACAATACGACGAGGCCTGCGCCGGCGCTCATTCTTCATAAGGGCACCGTCCGCAAAGGCTGTATTCGCGAAGGAGAGCGGCTACGGATGACGGTCAACGCGTCCACGCGCCTGGATGCCGCCCGCAACCATACCGCGACACATCTGGTCCATGCGGCGCTGCGCGATTTGCTCGGTCCGCATGTGAAACAGTATGGATCGCTGGTGGGGCCGAACCGGCTCCGGTTCGACTTCGCCCACTTCAGGCCGTTGTCCTCCCGCGACATCGACGACATCGAGTCAACCGTGAACGGAGAGATCCGCAAGAATGAAGCGGTACGAACCGATGTGATGAGCATCCAGGATGCGGTGGCGAACGGCGCCCTGGCGTTTTTCGGCGACAAGTACGGCGAGCAGGTGCGTGTCGTGAGCGTGGAGTCCTTCAGCAAGGAACTCTGCGGCGGGACCCACTGCCGGCAGACGGGCGACATCGGGTTGTTCCGGATTGTGTCGGAGGGAGGGGTGGCGGCCGGGGTGCGCCGGATCGAAGCCCAGACAGGCACCGGGGCCTATGCGCTCCTGAAGAAGCTCGAAGCCGATGTCCGCGAGCTGTCCGATCTATTGAAGGTGGGGCAAGCGGAACTGGTCGGCAAGACACGCAAGGTGCTGACGCAGTTGAAGGACAAGGAGCGGGAGCTAGAAGAGCTGAAGCTGAAAGTGGCTACGGGGGCTGGTGCCAAAGATGAAGCCAATATTCAGACTATCTCTGGAGTGAAAGTCCATGCGCAACGTGCTGATGAAATTGATATGGCTGGGCTTCGGGCGTTAGCTGATCGCCTAAGGGAGAAGGAACAGAGCTGCGTTATCGCACTCGGCGGGGTCTCCGAGGGGAAAGTGGCTTTGTTTGTGGTAGTGAAGGGAGATAAGGATCTCCTCTCAAAGATAAAGGCCAACGAACTCATCAAGGTGATGGCCGTCGAAGTCGGTGGCACGGGCGGCGGTCGTCCTGAAATGGCGCAAGCAGGCGGGAAGGATGCCGCCAAGCTCGACGCGGCGTTGGAAAAGGTCTTTGGCTTGGTCGAACAGGCCCTTAGGCGGTAGAATCATGCCTAGCCGCATCCTCGCGCTCGATTATGGTACCAAGCGGATCGGGGTTGCTCTGAGCGACGAATTGGGATGGACGGCACAGCCGCTCGAAACATTCGAACGGCGTACGCTGGATCGTGATATCGCCCACATCGCGGCATTGGTCGGATCGCACAGCGTCGAGCGGGTGGTCTTAGGATTGCCTCTTCAGCTGGACGGTCGTGAAGGGATTGCCGTTCAAGCCATGCGCGCGTTTGTGGTGAAACTGGAAGCGGGGTTGTCCGTGCCTGTCGTCCTGTGGGACGAACGGATGACCACGAAAGCGGCGGAAGATCTGCTCATCGCCGCAGATGTCAGCCGGAAGAAACGAAAAGGCGTGATCGACCGGATCGCGGCGGCCATTCTGCTGCAAAGCTATCTGGCGGCGCAGTCCCCCGCAACGGCGAATTCTGCGACCGATTCGGATGATGAAGATTCGGAGTCTCTAGAGTGGCAATCGCATGAAGTGGCGCATCCTGCTGACCCTGGTTCTCGCCGTCGTCGTGCTCGGCGGACTGGCCGTGTATCTGACGATTCGATGGATTGAAGCTCCGGTTCTCTCCGAATCCGACCATCCTTCCGCTAAGATCGTGGTGATTCCGGAAGGGGCGGCGTTCTCACAAGTTGCGCAGATTCTTGAGCGGGAACAGTTGATCCAGAGCCGTTCTGCATTTATGTGGCTGGGAAAAACGCTGGAGGCTGAACGAAAGATCCGCCCCGGTGAATATGAGCTGCATGCCGCCCTGCCTCCGGCCGAGATCCTCTCCAAGCTGATGGCAGGCCGCGTCGTCCTTCATTCCGTCACGATTCCGGAGGGCTATACGATCGGGCAGATCGCCGATGTGCTCGCAGCGCACCGTATCACCGATCGGGACGAGTTCGTCCGGCTGGCCCATGACAAATCCTTTATCAGGACGTTGGGGATTTCCGCTGAGAGTGTGGAGGGGTATCTGTACCCGGACACCTATCGGTTCCCGCGCCCCACAGCGGGAAAAGATGTGATGAAAACCATGGTCGATCAGCTGGCGCATGTCTTGACTTCGGAGTGGCAGATGCGCGCGAAGGAGATGAGACTCACGACGCATGAAGTGTTGACACTGGCGTCGGTCATCGAAAAAGAAACCGGCGCGGGAGATGAACGGCCCCACATCGCATCCGTGTTTCACAATCGCCTGAAGAAACGAATTCCACTCCAAAGCGACCCCACCGTGATCTACGGCTTGCCGAACTTCGACGGCAATCTACGGAAAAAGGATCTGTCCCATCCCAGTCCCTATAACACGTATCGATGGGCGGGACTGCCGCCTGGCCCGATCGCCAGTCCGGGGGCAGGCTCGATCCGGGCCGCGCTCTATCCGACCTCAACCTCGGATTTATATTTTGTGTCGAAGAACGACGGGACCCACGAATTTTCTGCCACGCTGGTGGAGCATAATAAGGCGGTGGAGAAGTACCAAAAGCGCTTCCGGCGTGTCCGTTCTTCACAGACATCTGTGGTTCCGGAAAAGAGGGTATTTGCCTATCAGGAAGGAGTATCGTGAACGATGCCTGAATGGAATCTGCCGAGCCTCATTGACCATACGGTGCTTCGGCCTGAGGCGACCAAAGCCGATGTGCTTCGGTTGTGTCGGGAGGCCAAGGAATACCGCTTCACGGTCATTTTCGTGCCGCCTTGTTATGTGGATGAGGCTGTGTCGGCGGTAGCCGGCGCCTCCGTTCGGGTCGGCATCCCCATTGGATTTCCCTTGGGGGGGCATACCACGAAGGCCAAAGTCGCGGAAGCAGTGGAAGCCGTCTCGCGCGGAGCTTCCGTGCTGGACATGGTCATCAATGTCAGCCGGCTGAAGTCCGGCGACCATGACATCGTGCGGCAGGATATTGCCGAAGTGGTAAAGGCGACGCCAAAGGTCGAACATAAAGTAATTCTTGAGACCTGCTATCTGACTCAACAAGAAAAGCTCACGGCCTGCTTGCTCGTCGTCGAGGCGGGCGCCGACTATGTCAAAACCTCGACCGGGTTCGGCGCTGCCGGCGCGACAGTCGAGGATGTGCGGCTCATGAAAACAGCTGTTGCCGGACGGGCGAAGGTGAAGGCATCCGGCGGTATCAGAGATTGGAAGACGGCGCAGGCCATGTTGGAAGCAGGAGCCGACCGGGTCGGGACCAGCGCGAGTCTGAAAATCCTGGAAGAGTGGAGAGCCTCAAAGTAGCCGTGGCCGACCGGCACCGATTGCGTACTGAAACCATTACCATCAGTTACTGGAGTGCCCTCTAATGATCAAGCGTGTGTTGTTGTTTGTGATCGATGGATTCGGAATCGGACCGTTGCCGGATGCGGCAGAGTACGATGATGCCGAGGCCAACACGGTCGTGCACCTGGCGGATGCCGTCGGCGGGTTGAGTCTTCCCAATTTGGAAGCGCTGGGATTGGGCCATCTTGCGAAGATTCCCGGCGTCGCGTCGATGGCGCAGCCGCATGGCTGTTTTGGGCGGATGGGGTTCACATCGCGCGGCAAAGACTCGGTGTCCGGCTATTGGGAAACCAACGGGGTGACGGTTCATGAAAGTGCTGCGGTCTATCAGGCGGGGATTCCAGAGAATGTCGTGTCTGTGATCGAGCAGGCATTGGGACGGAAGCTGATCGGCCGTCGTGTGGCTTCTATGGCTTCGATGGTACGCGATTACGGGACAGAGCATCTCTCAAGCGGGGCTCCCATCCTCTGGACCGACGGCGGGAATACCTGTTATGTGGCCGCGCATGAAGCCACTATGCCCGTCGCCGTCTTGCATCAGCAGTGCCGTGAGGCATGGAGGGAAGCAAAAAAGGCCGGTACGCTGATCCGCATCGTCGCCCAACCGCTCACGGGTGAACCCGGAGCCCTCCGCCCTCAGGCCGGGCGCAAAGATTTTGTCGTGGAGCCGTCGGGCCTCACCATGCTGGATGCTTTGAGTCGGTCCGGCCAGATTACGATGGGGATCGGCAAGGTCTATGATTTGTTCAGCGGCCGCGGCTTCACGAAAGCGTTTCCTGCCGCCTCCGCGTTCGAGGACACGGTGGGGATGCTGAATAAGGTGCCGCGCGGCCTTCTCTATGTGAGTTTGAATCTCTTGTCGGAGGACAGCGCGCAGGCTGCGGAAGCCCTCCAGGATTTTGATCGCCGGTTGCCGAATCTGTTCGAACAGCTGCGGGTCGGGGATATGGTTATTCTGACCGGTGATCACGGCCGCGATGTGTCGAAGCCGGACAAGCTACCGACTCGGGAATATGTTCCGGTGCTCATCACCGGCCCAAAGCTGGCGCAAGGCGTGAATCTGGGAACCAGCCAGACTGCTGCGGACTTGGGACAAACTATCGTGGACACTCTCGGCGGTGACCGGTTGGCGATCGGTGACAGTTTTTGGGAAGCGTTAAGGCCGGGATAGCGACGTGAGGCGTTAGGCGTGAGGGGAAAGAATGTCATATGAACTGCGATTGAAAGAGTTGGGGATTGAATTGCCGGCTGCTCCGAAACCGGTGGCGAATTACGTTCCTGTCGTCAGGGTGGGAGATCTTCTGTTTCTGTCCGGTGTGTTGCCCTCGAAAGAGGGGCAGCTCGTCATGACGGGCAAACTTGGGGCCGACGTGTCCATCGAGCAGGGAGTGGCGGCGGCCAGGCTGGCGGTGCTGAATGCCCTGGCCATCGTGAAAGCCGAGGCCGGTTCGCTGGATCGAGTGAAGCGGATTGTAAAAATGGTCGGCCATATTGCGTCGGCGCCCGGTTTCACCGATCAACCACAAGTCTTGAACGGCGCGTCTGATCTCCTGGTGGCAGTATTCGGAGAAGCAGGCCGCCATGCCCGTGTCGCGGTCGGCGCGGCTGAACTTCCCCGCCAGGCCCCGATAGAACTCGAATTGATCGTGCAGGTGTCGTAGCTGGTGATCCGGCGGTGATTACGCGGCGAGTTCCGAACTGCGTCCGGCATGATCATCGGGACTCGACGTGGCATGGTGGGGCACATTGAGGCGGAGGGGAGGCGCTTCCAAGGTTGCTTTCACCGAGCGCAACAATGTCTCTGCATCCAAGGGCTTGTGCAAAAACGGCGCAGTTCCCAGGTTGATACCCTGTTCGAGCAGGTCTTCGTATGAAGAGCTGGAGATATAGAGAACATGCAACTCCGGCACAGTCGCCAGGATGCGGCAGACCATCTTGTCGCCGTTTACCGGCGGATAGACATTCTGGATCGGGCTCAGCTGTAACGTTGGTGAGATCGGGAGAAAGACATCGACTACTAATAAATTAAACGGATCCGATGACGAGGTCATCAGCCACATCGCATCTGAACTCCCCGATGCCGCCAGCGTCCGATAGCCTGCCTGGTTCAAGATTGTTGTGCAGAATTCGCGAATGATAGGATCGTCATCGACGACCAGTATGCGAGTCGTGCCGGGTCGGTGAATTTCTGTCAGCGCCATAATGTTTGGACCGGCTCCCTTGTCAGGTTGTCACTGCACAGCCGTGCGCGTTCTGTATGGCTTTATCGGTGCATGGGCCTCCAGACTTGACTGCAAGAGCCTACGTGTCCGCTGTCCTGCCTTGACTCTGGAAAAAATCGATTGTTATAGTCCGATCGGTCTGTTCGAATAGGTGTGTTCTTGATGGGACGCCCTGTGTTCAGTCATCATCGGTTTGTATTGGTGGAAAGGTCGCTATGACGACAGTGAGAGCAGTAGTTGCGTGCGTCATCCTTTTGGGTGGATTCGTCTCTGCAGTGTGGGCGGGAACGGCTCCGATCGAACTATCGTCCCGGTCGGTTCCACCGGGCGCGACTCTGTCGATCAGCGGAAAAGGATTTGGGACGTTCCAGTCGGTCCAAATCAACAAAGTCACGGTGAGTGGTGTTCCTGCCTTGGTTCAGCGATGGGAGCCGGACTTGATCGAGATCAAGGTGCCTTTCAAAGCTGCCAGTGGTCCGGTTGAGGTGCGTATTGGGAAAAAGAAGATAGAGGCGGGGACCGTCGCCGTAGTCATGCCGCAGATTGACGCCGTCACGCCGGCGGAAGCCGAACGCGGCGCGTTGGTCCAGATCACGGGGCGCAATTTCGGTGTGACGCCGGGAGCCCGTGATCCAAACACCATGTTCGGCGTGAACGATGTCACGGTCGGCGGTGTAGTCGTGCGTCCCAGACGGTGGAGGGATGATCGGATTGAACTGGAGGTTCCCGCGAACGTATCGGGTGGAGAGATTGTGGTCCGGCTGGCTTCCTCTGACCCGCTGCCGGATGGATCCTGCTGCGCGCCGGTGGAATACGCGCGCAGCAATGCTGTGTCATTCTCTTTAATCCCCTCCGTGCGTGTTGATCCGGTTAGCGGGCCGGTCGGCACAAAAGTGGTGTTGTTTGGAGAGGGGTTCGGCGCCGGCAAAGGACCACAGGATTCCATTCTGATTGGAGAGCATCCGGCAACAATTGCTCAATGGAAGGATGATGTCATCGTCGCGCATGTGCCGCTGGGCGCGACCTCCGGCCCGATAAGTCTTGTGAAGGAGGGGCGCAGGCGAACTCTGGCGCACTTTACTGTCCATGTTCCAAGAGTCACGGCCATCAGTCCAACGAGTGCGCCTATCGGCACGCTGCTTCGGATCAACGGAGAGCATTTCGGGTTCTATTCCGAGAGCGGCGCGACGCCCTACAGCTTTATGGATTTCAATACCGGTGAAAATCGTGTGGAGATCGGCGGCGTTCAGGCCGTGATTTATCGCTGGAACGACGATCGCATTGATGTGTGGGTGCCCTTCAGCGCAAAGAGCGGCGACGTAACGATCTATCGAAGTGCGAACCGCCCGTATAGCGATGGGTCCTGCTGCGTCGAGCGGGGTGTCTTGGCGATTGAGGCCGGAGCGTTTACGGTGGTCACGCCGGTGATCGAGTCCTACGATCCCCAATCGGCCGGTTTGGATGCCTCCGTCACGATCAAAGGGAGGGGATTTGGAGCGTTTCTCAAGACAGCCGAACATGCACAGCTTGCGTTGAGTCAGAAAGCTTACAAACGGCGTCTTGATGTGGAGATCAATGAACCGGAGACGAGTTCCACCGTTATCAGCAATGTCTCACGCACAGAAGTGTTGTTCAACGGTGCTGCCGCGCTGGTGCAGTCCTGGACCGATTCGGAGATCGTGGTGAAGGTGCCGCATCGGAACCTCTATGGCATCGGCAAAAAGGGAGAGTTTTTCGATGACTTGGCAACCGGTCCGCTGGTCGTTCGGCGAGGATCCTGGGATGTGCTTCCGGACGGGACCTGCTGCACGCCCAAAAAATGGCTCACGCTTGAGGCCGGACCATTTACAATCGAAACCAAAGGCCTTCCCGACACCGGGTATTGGAACAACAACCGGCCTGACGCGGATACGACCCAATAATGTCTGGTCGGCGAACGGCACGGTATGGCGGGCTCCGGGTAACGGCGTGTTCGTTTCTTATCTTGTGCACAGTCCTCGTTTTCTCTGTCCCGGCCTGGAGCGAATCATCAGAGTTGTTTGTGCAGGCCCAACGAAGCACTACAGAATCGACATTGATGAGCATTCAGTTCCATGGGCTTCAGAATGGTTGGGCCGCGGGATCCGGCGGGGTGATTCTCACGACCCGTGACGGGGGCAAGACTTGGCGGAAGACATCCAGCGGGACGACTGCTCTCTTACTCTCTCTGTTCTTTCCCGATCGACAGAGAGGCTGGGTGGCTGGGGCAGGGGGAATGCTGCGCCGTACCACTGATGGAGGAGAGACCTGGCAGCGTATCCCGCTTGAGACGCAGCAACCGTTGTATCATGTGTCGTTTGTGTCGCCGACCGTTGGCTGGGTGGTTGGAGGGGCCGGGGTCATTCTTCATACGGTTGATGGCGGGGAACGGTGGGTCGAGCAAACCAGTGGTACGAATGCCGCGCTCTACGCGGCGCATTTTCTGGATGAGCGGCGCGGGACTGTTGTCGGCGCGCTGGGAACTGCCTTGTCGACGGATGATGGCGGGGTCACGTGGGTGCCCCAAGAAACTCAGAGTGCGGTGACTCTCTTCGACGTGTTTTTTACCGACTCGCTCAACGGGTGGACAGTTGGGAACGCTGGAGCGTTATTTCAGACAAGCGATGGTGGAAGACGCTGGATCGATCGTACCTTTCCTTGCGGAAAGGGTTGTACGAATCTCACGGATCTGTTGAAGATTCGATTTACAAGTCCTCGATCTGGATGGATTGTCGGCGGACATGGCGTGGTCTATCGAACCAGCGATGCGGGGTTCTCCTGGCATGAGGAAGGCTCGATCGGAAAGGCGTCGATCTTTGGCCTGACTTTTCCAGAGCCCAACCATGGCTGGGCAGCAGGCGAGCAGGGGACGATTCTTCATCTGCAACCGGGCCGTTGATCTTCTATTCCAGTGAGGCGCGGGTTCCCTTCACCGCTGAGCATATTGACTGGCATTATTCCGGTCTGGCTGCGAAGGGCTCAACGCGAATGGGAAATACGTACAGGCATGAGGGGCATGACGCCGGGCCCCGCCTCGCTGCTTGACCTTCCTTTTCGTCGGCTCCTATAATCCGGCTGCAGTATGCTTGCAACGCACTGATTCAGCTTCACAAAATGGCGGAATTCACCCATTTCAACGAGTCTGGACGAGCTCGGATGGTCGATATCTCGGCCAAGAATGCAACCGAACGGACTGCGACTGCGCAAGCCAGAGTTTTCCTTTTGCCCGAAACCCTTGAAAAGATTCAACGAGGGAAGATTGCCAAGGGCGATGTCTTGGCTGTCGCGCAGGTAGCCGGGGTCATGGGTGCGAAGAAAACGCCGGATCTGATCCCCATGTGCCACCCTATCCTCCTCACTAGCGTCGACATTTCCTTCACGGAAGATTCTCGGCCGGATCAGGATGGGTGCTGTTCGATCACCGTTCTGGCAACGGCTAAGACGACCGGGCCGACCGGCGTCGAAATGGAGGCGATGACGGCGGCATCCGTTTCGGCCTTAACCATTTATGACATGTGCAAAGCAGTGGACCGCGGGATGAGGTTTAGTGAAGTGTGCCTTCTTTCAAAATCGGGCGGGAAGTCGGGAACGTACAGCAGGTAAGGTTGAGGCTCAGGTGAACGTGTGAAAATAATGGTGACGATCAAATTGTTTGGCATGACAAGAATGATGGCTGGAAATCAGCCGTCAATAAATTTATCAATAGCTTACTCGATGAGAGTGAAAGGCTTGGTTGATATTCTTGATGTCGAATATCCGCAGATCGGAGAGCTGATTCATAAGAAGAAGGTCCTTGTATCGGTGAATCAGGATATCGCCCATGAAGAGACGGTCATTCATGAGGGAGATGAAATCGCGCTATTGCCGCCATTTGCCGGAGGATCGTCCCCGGTTCCTGTGAACGATGAAATGCTGGTACGAGTGCAGCGGGAAGATTTTTCTATCGATGCGGAAGTTGCCCGGGTGCGGAGCCGTTCGAAACGGATCGGTGGGATTTCTATGTTTCTGGGTGCGGCGCGTGACCGATCGAGGGGCCGTGATGTGGACAGCATCACCTTTGAGCATTACGAGGGGATGGCGCAGAAGAAGTTGCGAGAGATCCGTGAGCGAGCGCTCAAAGAATTCGACATTCTCGAGTTGCTGATCATACATCGATATGGAGAAATCTCGATCGGTCAGAACATCGTGCTGATTGTCGCCGGAGCAGAACATCGTGCCGATGCGTTCCGTGCGTGCCGATGGGCGATCGATGAGTTGAAACAAATTACGCCGATCTGGAAACTTGAACACACACCTGAAGGGGAGGTGTGGGTTGAGGAGCACCCATAGGGATGTGAGGGGTGAAGGGTAAGGGGTGAGGTGTTTTTGAGATGCGTGGCCAGTCGTTGAATTCCGTGTCACCCAATAATTTTTCGGCGCCGATCGCCGATACCTTTGGCCGCCCATTGCGGAGTTTGAGGTTGTCTGTTACGGACCGCTGCAATTTGCGCTGCCGATACTGTATGCCGGAGGCAGATTACGTGTGGCTGCCGCGTGAGGACATTCTCAGCTTCGAGGAAATGGCGACGCTCGCCGGCTATTTCGCAGATTTGGGTGTGAATAAGATTAGGCTGACCGGCGGCGAGCCGTTATTGCGTCGGGATGTTTCGCGGTTGGTCAGACTGCTTCTGCATGATAAACGGATTAGCGAGATTGCGCTGACGACGAACGGTGTGTTGTTGGCTGATCAAGCACGGGAACTCTACGATGCCGGACTTCATCGGGTGACGGTCAGCCTCGATACCCTCAGGCCGGAACGGTTCCGCCGGTTGACCGCACGGGATGAGTTTGCCAGGGTGATCGAAGGGATTGAATCGGTCGGAAAAGCCGGATTCGCCGAACTCAAGCTGGATACGGTTGCGATACGTGGATTCAATGACGATGAATTGGTTGCGTTGATTGAGTTTGCCAGGCATTATCAGGCTGAGGTCCGCTTCATTGAGTATATGGATGTGGGCGGGGCCAACGAATGGGCCATGGACAAAGTGCTCTCCCGTGAGACGATTCTTGAGGCACTGAGTCGGCAGTATGGCACGATCACGCCTGTGCCGGAACGAGGATCCGCACCGGCACAGCGGTTTCTCTTGCCGGATGGTACGAGCTTTGGAATTATTCCCTCAACGACGACGCCGTTTTGCGCACAATGCGACCGCAGCCGTGTTACGGCCGATGGGTTATGGTATTTGTGTCTCTATGCGGCATCGGGGACGGACTTGCGCAAGCCGCTTCGCATGGGCGCAAGTCCTGAGTATATGAGGGAGATGATTCGGTCCGGTTGGACTGCCCGCCGGGATCGTGGCGCGGAAGAACGGAAGGCGTTAGAAAAGACCGGGCTTCGTGCCGGTGGATTGATCGACATTGAACGGCTGCGAGAAGATCCGCATCTTGAAATGCATGCGCGAGGAGGATGACCGCACGATTCAGGTGACGTCAGCTGGTTCGGCTCAAGAGAGTGTTGAGTCAAGCACGGGATTGTGTCTCGTAACGCGCCACTTCAATAGTCACATGCACTTTATCATGCAATAGTATGAGCGACCCATCATATTCGGCAGTGTTAGGCTTCGGTTTTTTGCTTGGGATCAGGCATGCGCTCGATGCCGATCATCTTGCCGCGGTTTCGACGGTTCTGGCCCAGCGTCCGTCCCTTCGAGCGTCCAGTGCGGTTGGATTATGGTGGGGAGTCGGCCATACGTTGACGTTGCTGATCGTCGGATCAGTCGTATTAGCCTTAGGAATTCACATCCCGCCGCAGTTTGAACTCATTGCCGAGTCCGGAGTTGGAGTGCTGCTGATCGTGCTGGGAGGTAGCCTGGCTGTGAAGCTGTGCCGCGAGCGCTGGCACATGCATCGCCATCATCACGATGGCGATGCCCATGTCCATCTACACAGTCATCAACGACAGGACGATCATCGCCATCAGCACTGGCTGACCGACTCGGTTCGTCCTCTCTGTATCGGTATGGCGCATGGACTGGCCGGATCGGCGGCGTTGATGCTCATCATTCTTGCCACGACTCAGGAGCTGGGTCCAGGGCTCCTGTCCATCGCTGTATTCGGCGTGGGGTCGATTGCGGGCATGATGGCGATTGGTCTCACGATCAGTCTCCCCCTGGTCTGTTCCCTTTCGTTTAGCCGCCCCTTGTTTCTCGGACTCCAAGGATTTGCCGGTGCCGCCAGCGTAGGGGTGGGCGTATGGATGTTGGTGAAGCTGGTATTCGCATCCACGGGTGGGTGAGCAGCGCGTTCCGTTCCGGTTAGAGGTTTTGCACGTGCGTCGAGGGGATTGCTGTGCTATTCTGCGCAGGTGTTAACGGGCCTTCCTGCGGCCGTACTAAAATCCGAACGAGGGATACGATTATGGCCTGGTTCAAAAAGGAAAAGACCTCTGAGCTGGCGGTGCCTCCGCGATCCAAAGGCAGTGAGGGGATGTGGCTCAAGTGCAATCACTGTCGAGAAATCGTCTACCGCAAGGAGGTCGATCGTAACAACAAGGTCTGTCCGAAGTGCGACTATCATTTTCCCATTTCCGTCATGGAACGGATCGGGCTGCTCGTAGATTTGGGTACTTTCAAAGAATGGGATAGCGATCTGGAGGCTCAAGACCCCTTGACGTTCCATGACACCAAGCCCTATCGAGAGCGTGTTAAGGCTCAACAGGAAAAAACCGGGCGCAAAGATGCACTGGTGATCGGCGAAGGCATGATTAATGGGAACTGGGTCGTGTTGTGCATCTTCGATTTCAGCTTTATGGGTGGTAGCATGGGCTCGGTCGTCGGAGAAAAGCTGTGTCGCGCCATCGACCGGGCGCTGGAGCTGAAACGACCGGTTATCTTGGTGACAGCCTCGGGCGGTGCGCGCATGCAAGAAGGCATCCTCTCCCTGATGCAGATGGCCAAGACCTCGACGTCTGTCGCCAAACTGGGTGAGGCCAAGCTACCCTTCATTTCGATCCTGGCTGATCCCACGTTCGGCGGGGTCACGGCCAGTGTGGCAATGTTGGGAGACGTCATTATTGCGGAACCGAAGGCGCTGATCGGATTCGCCGGCCCCCGCGTCATTGAACAGACGATCAAGCAGCAGTTGCCGGATCAGTTCCAGCGGGCTGAGTTTCTTCTGGAGCATGGCATGATCGACATGATTGTCGAACGCAAGCAGCTCAAGGAAACGGTCAGCACCCTCGTCGGTCATTTTTAGTCTTCACGATCCTCCCGGTTTGTGGATGACCTATCCCGCCGCCATTGAGTATCTCTACGGCCTTCAGAAGCATGGGATCAAACTCGGCCTGGAGCCGATGACGGCGTTGCTCCATGCGCTCGGCCGTCCGGAACGTGCGCTGCGTATCCTGCATATCGGGGGCACCAACGGCAAAGGGTCGACTGCCGCCATGGCTGCAGCCATACTCCAGGCCTCCGGCATGCGTGTGGGGCTCTATACCTCTCCGCACCTGGTTGAGTTTCGCGAACGCATCAGAGTGAACGGGGCGATGATCCCGGACGATCGCCTGGCCGGTCTAGTCGGGTTGGTGCGTACGGCGATACCGCCGGGGGTGACTCCGACATTTTTTGAAGTGACGACCGCTATCGCGTTGCGATACTTTGTGGAATCGCAGGTTGATATTGTGGTGTTGGAGGTTGGGTTGGGAGGGCGATTCGATGCCACCAATGTCGTTGAGCCGATCGCCTGCGCAATTACCACGATCGCGTTGGAGCATCAGGAGTACTTGGGACGGACTGAAACGGCGATCGCTTTTGAGAAGGCGGGCATCATCAAACCTGCTGTACCCGTCGTAATCGGGAGAATGGGGCCGGAGGCCGGTACCGTGATGCGCCATATCGCGGCGGAGCGCGCGGCTCCGCTGTGGGGATTGGGAGAGGAGTTTACCGTCGAAGGAGATGAGCCTGCGTGCTTCACGTATCGGGGGCGGACACGGGTGTTTGAAAGGCTTCGATGCGCTCTTTCCGGACGGCATCAGCTGGATAACGCCGCCTGCGCGCTTGCATTGCTCGAAGCGTCCGGCGAAGTCGGAGCACGGGTCGATGAGTCCGCAGTGCGAACAGGGCTGCAAACTGTTACGTGGGAAGGGCGGCTGGAATTGATTGATGAAGCTCCGAGTGTGCTTCTGGATGGGGCCCATAATCCTGCTGCTGCCGTCGTATTAGGTCGCTACCTGGAGGGGGTTCTTCTGCGCCATCCGGAAGCCCGTATTATTCTGGTGTGGGGTATGATGCGGGATAAAGATCATCGGGAATTTATTGCGCCGCTGTTGCCGTTTATCTCCGAGGTCGTACTCACTCAAGCGGCCCTGAGCCGATCTGCCACGGTCCAAGATCTTCGTCTGGCTCTGGGGGACTGGCAGAAGCCGGTGTTTGATGCGCCGCAACCAGCCGAAGCGCTCAGGACGGCGAAGCAACGAGCGTCGGCACAGGATCTTGTCTGTGTGACCGGCTCGCTCATGCTGGTGGGTGATATCAAGGCGGCGGTGCGTGGCTGTGGGCTGTCCTTAATTCGGGGGTAGTCCGCATGATGCCTGACTTTTTTGCTGCAACTGCCGATCACGGACTCAAGCAAGGCGGGCGAGATTGGCGGGACAAGCGAGACTGGCAGGGACCGGACTTGCTCGTCACGCGAGTCGCGCTCTTCACGCTTGTCGCTCAGTATTCGACTATTTTGCGACAAACTGTTATGAATCATGCGGGCTAGCATGGTAGATCCTGGTCTGTGGGTCTCCATGCGACGCGGTCTCGTCCTGGTCATACTGCTAAGCTTCTTTCCTCTCGCGGCATGGGCTGCGACGAAACAGGTCGGCCCCGGAAACTCCTCGTTCGGTTCCCCGCCGATCGACGTAACCGCCGCTCGTTTGGACTATCGGCAAGATCAAGAAGTGTATGAGGCTGACGGATCGGTTGTGGTTCGGCAGGGTGCAATTACGCTCACAGCGGACCACGTCACGATTCAATCGTTACCCGGAATCGTCACCGCCACGGGCCATGTCCATCTGACAGATCCTCAAACCGATGTGACAGCGGAACGGCTGGATTTGAATATGAACACCGAGAGCGGTGTGGTGACCCATGGCCGGCTCTTTGTGCCCTCCACAAATTCCCTGGTGTCGGGCCGGCTTTTGCAGCGATTCTCTGAATATCACTACAGGGCCAAGGAGGGCAGCTTTACAAATTGCGATGCGCCGGAAGGTGAAACGCCTGCATGGCGTCTTAAGTTTGAAGATCTTGATACGACGCTGGGGGATCAGCTGGCGTTTAAAGGAGCATGGCTCTGTGTGAACGATGTACCGATGCTGCCTCTCCCCGCGCTGACCTACCCGTTGGCGAAGCGGAAGACGGGGTTTCTGATTCCCGTTATCTCCTACGACAACCGTTTCGGCGTACATGCGCAAGGAAGCTTTTTTTGGGCCATCAACCCCAGTCAAGATTTAACGGTTGCGCCTAAGTATTACAGCCAGTTGGGCTACGGATCGGATTTTGACTATCGGTATGTCTTGGATCGGCGATCACGCGGACAGTGGCATGTGAGTTATCTGCAACAGACAGAGTTGCCTAATGTGGCGGGCGTGGACGCAACTGGAGAAGATGCGCGAAGGGCGCGCGCAGTCTTTACCGGAAGCCACACTCAGATGTTTACGGAGACGCTTCTTCTTCGGACCAATGTCAACTTCGTCACTGACCCCAATTATTTTCAGCAGCTGAGTAATTCAGGAACGCTGCGGGCATCACCGAGTAACGAATCTAATCTCTTGGCGACTCAACGGTTGCCATACGGAAATCTCTATCTGTTGGGCCGCTATCTCCAACCGCTGCAGGCCGGCGGGACAGACACGTTTCAACGCCTTCCTGAAACCGGCTACAACTTGCCCGATGTCTCGTTGTTCAATTCGCCGGTGCTGTTCGGTATGGAAGGTAATTTTGTCAACTTCTATCGGGAACAGGGATTTACACTCAATCGTGTGGATGTCGTTCCCGGTATCGCCACGGAGGTGATCAATTTAGGCCATGTGGTCGGCATCAGGCCGCAGGCCAAGTTTCGCGAAGTGTATTACAGCAGAGGTGCGTATTCGACGGCGACCCAGCATCGGGAAACGTTCTGGATCGGAGTGGACGCCACATCGAAGTTGACGCGGCGTTTTGGATGGGAGCAGGGAAAAGGATTTCTTCATACAATCGAACCATCGGCGACATATGAATACGTGCCGGGGACGGATCAATCAGCACTGACGTTGATTGATCAAGTGGACGACTTGCCGAAAAAGAACCTTCTCACCTATGCCTTGCGAAGTCGTGTGTTGGAACAAGGCACGACCCGAGCGTTCAACTGGCTGGACCTGACCATAGCGCAGAGCTACCACGTAGGGGCTCTGCAGACGAGGGCACGGGACTTTACTCCAGGCATGGACCCGCTGCTGGGATCGCCCACGCAGCCCCTTCAACCGGCTACGGTTGCTATTGATGGCAAACGATTTTCCGATATTTGGATGCGGGCGGTCATCGGGAATAATCAGCCACACGTGGTTCGCTCCCAGTTGGATGCAGCAGGGTTCGATCGCGGTGCAGGGGCTGTAGGGGGGGGGAGTCGTCCGCCGATCAATCAGTATCTGACCGTCGACGCCTTTTTCGACCCCTATCAAGGGACCGTCAGCCAAGTGAATACTGACCTTCGAGTGCAAGAGGGGACCAATTGGTATATCGAAGTCGGGCAGCGCTATTCCCGGGACGGTAATCGGGTGAGACGAGGAGATGTCTGGAACCCCATTTCGTTCAATGAGGTCTATGCACCAACGGGAGAGATTCAGTTTGTGACGGCAGCCGGCGCATTCCGTACTCCGTGGGGATGGACGGTCGGAGCCAAGGGCTATTACGATGTCAAAAACGGAAGAAGCCCGGAATACGATGTGGTCGCGCTCTATCAAAACCCATGCAGATGTTGGTCGGCAGGATTTTATTATTTGCAATTTCCCGATCGCCAGCAATTCAACTTCATGCTCAGTCTCACAGGGCTTGGCTGGACGGAAAATACCGGAACTGCCGTTATGCGATCTCTTCTCACTCCGCTGCTCTGGGGAGAACGTGGGTTGCCCTGGTACACCCCGGGCGGACAATATGGCCAACAGCAACAAGCGGTATCTACGGATGGGACGACGGTAGGGTCTCGGTGAGTCTTCAACGGTGGGCTCTCATGAGTTGTGGGTGTTTCTGCTGCATGCGTCGTCTCTGGGAGTTCAGGTACAGCCGATCCGCGGAACTGAGGGCGAGTTGAGGGATAGAGTTGCGAGCATCGGAGATTACTCAACCCTCGAGGGCACACCGTTGGATTTGTGCATTTGACAGTAAAAACTTGGCTGGAGTACGATGCTCCGGTGTAGGAAGTGGGGTTATTATTCTGAAGGAGGGAACACACGTGGCAGGTGACGCTTTGAAAGTTGAAGATTCTACCTGGGATGCCGAGGTTATGAAGGCAACGGAACTTGTGATGGTCGATTTCTGGGCAGTGTGGTGCGGGCCGTGCCAAATGGTGGCGCCCATTGTCGACGAGCTGGCTCAGGAGTATGCCGGGAAGCTCAAGGTGAGAAAGCTCAATACGGATGAGAATCCTGAAGTGGCGGGCCGCTATCAGGTCATGAGCATCCCCACGATTCTGTTCTTCAAAAACGGCCGACAGGTTGAAAAGCTGGTTGGAGCCAGGCCGAAGCGCCAATTCAAGGAAATGATCGACGCACTTCTTGCACAACATGCCGGCACCGCCTAGATACTGCTGCCGCAGCCATGCTCACTGAGCTGCGTATATCCAACTTTGCCGTTCTCGAACAGCTCGATCTGAGCATCGATGCGGGATTTACAGTTCTGACAGGAGAGACAGGGGCCGGTAAATCGCTCCTGATCGATGCCATTAAGCTGTTGATCGGGGGACGGGCGTCAAGCGATCAGATCAGATTCGGCGAAGATGAAGCGCACCTCGAAGCCGCCTTTGTGATCCCCTCCGGCCATCCGATGCTGGATCGGCTGCGTGCGCAAGAAATTCTCGGGCCGCACGATTCTCAACTCATTATTCGGCGAGTGATCGCCCGGTCCGGGAGGAATCGGGTGTATCTCAACGGAGTGATGAGTCCGGTCCATGTACTGGAAGAGTTTGGCGGCACACTTGTCGACATTCATGGCCAACATGATCAGCAGTCCCTGCTGGCGTCCTCGACTCAGCTTGATGCGCTGGATGCCTTCGGCCGTCTTCAGACCTTACGGGAGCAATACCGGTCAGCCTATCGCGACTTGACAGAAGCCTGTCGAGAACGCGACGAGCTGGCCGTGAAGATTCAGCAGGCGGCACAACGTGAAGATTACCTGGCATTTCAGCTGCAGGAGTTAGATGATGCCGGGCTTTACGTCGGAGAAGAGGAGGCGCTTCAGGGCGAACGGCGACGATTGGGATCATCACGGCGGTTAGGTGAGTTGGCGGCAGAAGCGCAGGAACGGATTCAGTCTGACCAGACCGGTATTTTACCCAACGTAGGTATGGTGGAACGGGCGCTGGGAGAACTTGCTCAGATCGACCCCGATACGCAAAGCATAGGCCGGCTTATCGTCGAGGCACGAGTACTCTTGAAAGAAGCGGCAGATGGCCTCAGAGGTTATACGGATCGCCTGGATAATGACCCACTGCGCCTGACGGCAGTCGAAGACCGCCTGGCAGTGATTCAGAAGCTGAAGAAGAAATACGGTGGGACTCTTGACGCCGTCATTGAAACGCACCGTCGAGTGCGGGACGAACTGGACGGGATTCGGCGTTCCGATGAGGAGGCGGGACGGCACGATTGTCTGATTCACGAGCGGCGGGACGTCGTTGTCAGAGTGGCCCGCAGTTTGAGTGCCAAGCGAACGGAGGCTGCCAAGCAAATGACGAAAGTCGTGCGCCGAGAACTCGATGCGCTCAAGATGGGGCAGACCCGGTTTGTGATTCAACTCGAGACGGGAGAGGGTGATGAAGCCTATGGCGCCGATGGGGCGGATCGCGCAGAATTTCTACTTTCAGCCAATATGGGAGAACCGCTCATGCCGCTGTCTCGGGTGGCATCCGGAGGTGAGTTATCACGGATCATGCTGGCACTGAAGTCCGCTCTTGCGGGCGCAGATCGAGTGCCTGTGATTATTTTTGACGAGATCGATACAGGGGTTGGAGGGGCTGTTGCGGCTGCCATTGGAAAACGTCTGAAAGAATTAGGGCGTGTGCATCAAGTCCTCTGTGTCACGCACTTGCCCCAGGTGGCTTCGCAGGCGACCCATCATTTGTGTTTGGAAAAGTCACAGATAAAGAATCGAACGGTGACCACGGTACGCCAGTTGTCACCTGTGGAACGGGAAAGCGAAATCGCACGTATGCTTGGAGGGGAAATCGTTACCAAGAAAGTCAGAGAGACGGCTGCCGAGTTAATCAGCGGAGGCAGTGAATGATTATCTTACAGCAGAAAGGTCCGTGTAATGGCGTGAGAAGAATTGGCGGTCTATGCCGCGATTCCCATAGGGGGGAGAGAAGACTTGCATTCCTGCACGACATCGCTAAAAAGGTCGGTTAATTTTGAGTCGAAGAGAGTGTGGGCTTGAAGAGATAGCTGTCTGACTGCATCATCAATGGAAAGGGGTGAGCTGCCATCTAACCCCGCCGTCAGATGGTCGAATGTCTCTGCAATGCGGACGATGCGAGCCAGGAGAGGAATGCTCTCGCCTCGAAGTCCATGGGGTGAATCTTGTCCGTCCCACCGTTCATGATGATAGGCCACAATCTGGGCAACTTCAGCTGGTAGTCCAAAAGATGTGATCAAATGGGCGCCTCTTTCAGAATATTCCACGCAGGAGGCGTCTGTAACTGACCAAGCAGGTTGATCGTCAGAGCGTTGGTCGTATGTGATGCCGGTTTTCCCAATGTCATGAAGAAACGCACCCATGGTCAATGCTTCCTGTTCCTGGCTGGTTAACTTAAGCCGATTACCAAGCAGCGTGGCATAGAAGCTCACCCGACTCGAGTGGTTCAGGAGTTGCCGGTCAGTTGCCTCAAGAATATCTGATAGAAGAGATAACAAGCCGAGTTTTTCAGAAGGGAGCGCAGTGGTTTCGCCACTGCATGGTGCAAGTGCAGAATAGCTTGATCGCAAAGCCTGCCAGGCCGAGGCGCTTTCGTGCTTAGCACTCCACAACTCTGGTGTGGATCGGAAAAAGTTTCGCACCAGGTCGAGCCGTTGCTTCTTTTCCAAAGTTCGATTGATCAGCGAGATAAGCTCGGACACATTGAACGGTTTGAGCAAATACCCGGCGGCTCCATGACGAATGCCATCCATCGCTGACTTCAGACTGCCGTATCCTGTGACGATAATGACTTCGATATTGGCATGATCGTGTTTGATGTCTTGGAGAAGATCTATGCCTTGCCGGTCTGGAAGCTTTTGATCAAGCGTGACAAGGTCGATAGGTTGCGTGTTAAGCACATCAAGGGCAGCTTTAGCGTTATCGGCCGATTGGATATTGAAGAATGGGCGGAGAATGACTTTGAGGGCATCCCGAGGGCCTGCCTCATCGTCTACGACGAGGATAGTTGGCTTTCTCTTTGCCCCCTCTACTATCATACTCATATATAGTCCTTTTCTGTATGCCCAACCAGCGTTCTTGTCAAGTACTTATTATTTCTAGCAATTGTTATTCCTTTTACTGCATTGCCCTGCTGGAGTGCCTGATATAGCAAGGGAAAGTGGGTGCCATACGTAGTGCAACTATATGTAGTTTTCCCTGATGAGATCCCGTCAATTATTTTTCTGACAAACAAGAATATTTTGTCAAATAAATCACGCAGTGGAGAGAAAACTGTAGTTTTATTCCTGTACTGCCGGCTCTGGGTCTTGAGCGGCGGCATGCTCCGATCGGCCAATGCCGAGAGTATCCATGCGATATTTGAGCATGCGGCGGCTGATTCCGAGGAGGTTTGCGGCGTGGGTTTGGACATAGTTGGTGCGCTTCAGGGCGTCCAGAATGATTTCCCGTTCAAATTCCATCACCGCTTTTTCAAGTGACATCCGTCCGGCAAGCGTGTCGTCATGGAGGGATGAAGACCGGCTATCGCCCTTGAGAATGGAAGGCAGATGTTCAGGGGTAATCTCAGTGGCCTGCTGCGACCAGATAAAGGCTTGTTCGACGATGTTCTCCAACTCGCGGACATTTCCCGGCCAAGGGTAACGAGCAAGTGATTCCAAGGCATCTTTTGAGAACTCGATTCGCGGGCGTTTTTCTTCTTCCACCCGTTTGGCGAGAAAATGTTTCGCCAGTAGTGAAATGTCTTCCCCGCGTTCGCGGAGAGGAGGAAGATAGAGCGCGATGACATTGATGCGATAATACAAGTCTTCCCGGAACTGGCCTTTTCTGACCAGTTCATCCAAGTTCTTATTAGTCGCTGCCACAATGCGCACGTCGACTTTGATCGGTTGGGAGCCACCGATTCTGGTAAATTCCCGCTCTTGCAGCACACGCAGGAGCTTGGCCTGGGTGACGGGACTCAGGTCGCCGATTTCATCAAGAAAGAGCGTGCCGGTATGGGCCAGTTCGAACTGTCCTGTGCGCCGGGCCGTCGCGTCCGTGAATGCGCCTTTTTCATGGCCGAACAGTTCGCTTTCGATCAGCGTTTCCGGCAACGCGGCGCAATTGAGCGCGATGCAGGGGCGGTCTCGTCTGGAACTGTTATAATGCAGCGCTTTGGCGACAAGCTCTTTGCCGGTTCCGCTCTCTCCGGTGACTAAGACGGTGGTGCGGCTGTCGGAGACCTGCTCGATCTTGGCATAGATTTCCTGCATGCCTTGGCTTTTCCCGATCAGATTGTGGAACGCGTAGCGTTGGACGACTTGGCTCCTCAGCTGTTTGACTTCGCGCTGGAGCTCCAGGGATTCCAATGCGCGCTCGACGACAAGGCGTAATTCGTCTACGTCGAAAGGCTTGGACAGGTAGTCCGCTGCGCCGAACTTCATAGCATCGACTGCAGTCTTTACCAACTTGGTACCGGTCAGCATGATTACCGGAACCATTTTGCTCTCGGAACGAAGAGTTTTAAGGACTGCCAGTCCGTCGGTTCCCGGAAGAATCACGTCAAGCAATACGAGATCCGGTCCCTCCTTCCGAAAGACCTCGAGGCCTTCTTGCGCATCGGCAGCCTGCAGAATCTCGTAGGCCGGTTCAAGAACCATTTTCAGCGATGTGCGGACTCGCGCTTCGTCGTCGATTAAGAGGACACGCTTTTTGGGGACTAAACTATCCACGACTCTCCTATCTGTCTATTACGCGTGAGAGGGCAGGTTGATGTGAAAGGTCGTGCCCACTCCTACGGCGCTTTGCACATGAATGTTGCCTCGGTGCTCTTGAACGATTTGATGGGCGATGGCCAATCCCAACCCTGTGCCTTCGTTGTCTCCACCGTCGTGTTTGGTGGTAAAGAAGGGGTCAAATACGCGTTCGAGATTTGCCGCCGGGATCCCGCACCCCGTATCCTGAACTTCGATCTGTACCCAGATGTCGCCTTCCGGTTTCATCATCTTGCTGGTTCTGACTCGAAGTGTGCCGCTCTTCTTGCCGATTGCATCCATGGCGTTGAGAAATAAGTTCAACAGGACCTGCTTGATTTGCTGCCGGTCCAGCATGACACGAGGTAACTCAGACGCCAACTCTTTTTCAATCTTGATCTCTTGGGAGCGCGCTTGGACATCAATGAAGTACAAGCATGACGACACGATTTCGTTCACATCTTCTTCGGTCAGTTTTGGCTCCATGTGGCGGGCATAGTCGAGAATTTCTTGGATCAAGCGCTCGATTCGATAGACATCGTCCAGTACGACACGGCTGAAATCGAGCATGAACTCGGCGTCGTCTTTTCGTTCAGGAGCCAGCTGGATAAAGGTCTTGATCGACGTCAGCGGGTTTCTGACTTCGTGAGCAAATCCTCCGGCGATGGTTTCCAGTGAACGCAGCCGATCCGTGCGGCGCATCAGCGTTTGAGATTGACGCAGGTCTTCGCAGATCAATTGGGAGTCCAACACATTCGCGGCGCTTTGGGCCATAGCTGTCAAGAGTTCAATAGGTTCGGAACCCAGTTGGCGCGTTGCCGGTTTTGATTGGAGCAGGACAAAGGCAACCAACCGCCCACGATTGACAAGCGGAATGGTTATGTCGCCCCACATCCCATCCAGCGGCGGTGATTGCCTGTCGAGGGGTGCGTCCGCAGCAATGCGGGTGCCGGTGGATTGGTCTGCAATCTGCCGATGTGTAGCAAGAAAACGCACAAGGGGATGATCAGCCGAAATCGTAAGCGGTGCCGGTTCCGTCGAACTCAGCCCCTGTGCAGCCAGACGGCGAAAATCCGCGCGTTCATGCTCGGCGAGATACAGGGCGCCCTGTTGGCACTGCGCCATTTCTGAAAATTCTGACAGCACGCGCTCGGCAGTTGCGGGGATGCTTGTGATCTCCCCGATGGCTTGTGAGAACTGTGTCAGATGCCGTAGCGATTCAGCAGCGGACTGCGCAGTCATCATCTGTGGGAGTGCGCGGTCGGTCATACGTTGAGGCTGAGAGTGGTGAACGCACGTCGCAGATTTCTGTGCCGTGACTCTTTCAAAAGAATCTCGTGCGAAGAATCATAGCTGCGACCAGAGTGCAGTATACATGGCGAGCCACGTTTCAGCCAGAGGATTTGCCCTTCCGGATGACGGCGAGGAGCACTTGATTGTCAAGGGTGGGAACAACCTGGATTGGATCGGCGCCGGCATGGACCAGCAGGCGAGTGAGCTCATTGCGTTCGTAGCTATGCAGCAATCCATGACGAACGGCTTCACGCAGGCGGCCAAGATGATGGAGGAGAATCTGGGCTGATGTGCCGAACTGATCTTCAGCCGACGCGCGCAGGTGGCGGTGAAACAGTGTTGTGAGGTCGGTGTGCGGTTGAAGGACCGTGATCACAGCCCGTCCATCCGGATGCAAAACACGAAGCATCTTCCGGAGGCTATAAAGAGGAGAGGGTGAGAAGGAAAGAGAGAGATGGCATAGGATGCGTTGGATTGATCCCTCGGGTAAGGGCAGGGGGGAATGCCAGTCGATATGCAGCCAACTGGTCTTTAAGAATTGGTCGGCGGACAAACCTGTTGCGATCTGGAAGGGTAGCTTCTGAGCGAAGGCATGGACCTGCTGTTCGGTAAGGTCCAGAGATTCCCGTGAATAGTCGGCGCCGATGTAGCAGAAAGGACCGTCCGGCAGCCCGCTTTTGTACATGGACCGATAAATTTGGTCAGTCAGTATGATGCGGGCAAGGTCACCTTCTCCGCAGCCAATGTCCAAGACGGCCATGCCTGGTTCCATAGGGAGGAGCCGGCGATAGAGATCGTTTTCTAGCCTCCAGTAGTCAGGCTGATGTCCAAGTTGCGGCAGTTGCGCCAAATGCGCTATCCACAAAGCGCTGCGTGTTGCTTGCGACACATGGTGGCGCAGGCGGACGCGCTCTTGCTCCAACTGTTGCTGTTGGCGAACAGCCCGTATATTCGGTTCATGCATTTGAAGGGATAGAGAACTGCCGGTCAACGGAGCGGAGATGAGTTTGAGGATGGTCCGGAAGGCTGCGGCATGACGTTCGTCATATGAACTGGAATTTCCAGACACATCGGCTTCTAATGGGACGATGACCGGTACAGATCCCATGGCGGAGAACATGTCGAGTTGAGGTCCGAACATGTTATCAAGGGGACGATGTGAGCCGGGAGAAGTCAAGAGAATGGGCGGGGTTGTCAGTCTGGCAAAGTCCGCTGCCGATGAGGCCACATCAGCATAGTTTCCTGCAATGGCGTCGCCGACGAATTGATCGAAGTTGACATTGAGGCCCCACAGATTGACGACGCCTCGCCGAACACCCTGCCGGTAGTTTCCAATGGCGTCGGGAGCGTAGACAGCTGAGAGCGCACCCTCGATACTGAGAACGGGATTCAGCAAGAGCAGATGAGCATCCGGGTTGTTTTTAGCCAGGGTTTTTAGCGCCACTCGCGCAGCAATGTCTTCGGCGAAGAGCGTCAATGGAGCGCTCGGCCAGGTGGCGCGGACAAAGTCCAATACGCTTTGGAGGTCACTCTGGATGCTGCGCAATGTGACCTGTAGGATGTCGCCGTCGCTCTGGCCAACATGATTTGTGTGATCATAGCGCAGGATGCGGAAACCGTTGGCAGCCAGAGAAAACGAGAGCGGCGCGTAGTCCGTTTGTGTCAATCCAAATCCGGGGACGATAAGAACAATGGGCGCGTTTGGCGAAATTTGGTGGCGGGCATGATCATCCGTCACGGCGATCATCTGGTTCCGCGCATTCCGGCATTCCCGTCTTGTGCTGACAATCGATGACCAGCCCGTGGTGCCGGAGAGATCCATTGAGGAGCCGGTATGTTGGGCAATCACACGGTTGATATCCCGTTCTGCAAAGGGGGTCAACTGCTCAAAACGGATACCGACGAGTTGTCCAGTCGGTGACGAACCCGGTTTCGACTCAGAGAGAACAGTATGGTTGGAAGTGATATGAACGATGCGACCGCTCAGGATCGCTTCGGGTGCTTCCGGTTCATGCCCACGCGGTGGATCAGAGGCGCTGTAAGAAGAGAAATGAAGAGCGACTATGTCTTGGGTCATTTCCACGCACGACTCTGTTTGGAGGCATACGCCGCCTCGGCTGAGATTGACGGCTCGCCCCAATGTTTGACCGGCTCCGGTCTTGATCGATGGAGCCGTAATGCGGACAGGCAGTGAGACTCGGACTCTCACGGTTTCACGATGATCCGTGCCTCGAAGGACGTTTTCTGTGGCGGGATCGGCAAGGTCGGCAGTCTTTCTCGGTGGCGAAAGCAGCACCTCAACTGTGAGGGCCAGCGCGCGCGCTTCTTCGATAAGCGACACCAAGACCGCATGTTCAGTATCGTCAAGTGCGATAAACAGGAATGCGAGACGCGAGGTCTGTCGCTCAGCGGCGGCTTGGGGTAATGATCCTCCGCGGTCATGCGCCATGCCGTGTAACTCCAACTGACTGGCGGCTGTTTTGAGGACCACTGAAGCGGAGTGGTATTCAAGTGATGGAAGGAGACCTTCAACCTCCAATGTCGCGCCGGTCGGGCTCAGCTCAGTCAAGGTGCCGCTGTACAGTGTGTTGCCGACGGTCAGACGTGCCGGCAGGTTGGTGGCCGTCCGTATGTTCTTGCGACGGTCAGGTAACGGTTGAGATGCGGGTATAGGAAAGGCGGAAGGCGAGGGCGTGGGAGGCGCCGTCGTAGAAACCTGCGTCAAGGGAGGCTGTTCGATCAGAGCATGTTCCAGATTAAGAGGTGAGGGAGGGGGTATCGGAGTCTTGGCTGGATGAGGCGTCTGCTCCAGTGGAATCCACACGTTGATCGATAGCAAGCCTCCGACGGGGGCTCGGAAATCCCAGCGGCCACCGAGTTTTTTGATAAACGCATAGGCATCGAAAAGATTGCCGATTGCTTGGATCGGGAAGTCCTGTGCTGTGGTAAGGGCATCGATCTCCTGGATCTGGATGGCGACTTCGATCGGAGCCACTGGCGGGGACAGAGCCAATCCAGGATGTATCGGAGTGCCGTACGGACCGATGAGAGTTGTGCTGATTCGCAGTCGATGACGGCTTCCGACCGCAGCGACATAACGTTGGGCATGCGACAGGAGCATGCCCAGGAGCTGTGTCAAGGCGTCAAGATCCCCTGTGAAGGGAGGAAGATTCGGCGCATAGAATCGCTCAATTTGGTCAGTGTTGAGCAGTGGAGATTGAGCGGCGGCCAGAATGGTCTCAAGGATGTCATTGACGGTGTTTCTGCGAGTGAGAGGTTCGGTGGTTGCCAGCGTGAGTTCATCCGCGAGGTGTGCGGCTTCGGCAGTCTCGACTAGCAGGGATTCTGCCTGCTCGGTGAGACGGGACTCGTGGATGGTCCTGAGGAGGTGTCGGGATTTCTCTTGAATGGCGGCATGCCGGACGCGCAGGTCATTTGATAATGCCGCAACGCGTCGTGCCAAGGTGAGAAGCCGGTCGGACTCCAGGAGCCGGTGCTCTAGATGACGGATCGTGTCCTCCTGGCGGCGGAGTTCCGATATGTCACGCAACAGGCCGACAGTTCCGAGATAGCGTCGCTGCGCATCATAGAGTCCCTTCGCGCTGATCTCAGCTCTCATGTGGGTGAGGGCCGGTTCATTGGCAGTCGACTTTCGAAGAAGAGTCACTTCTATCCGATGGGAGGCTCGCGCTCCCGTTCTACGATCATTGAAACAATGGCGCACGCGATCAAGATAATCTGGAGATACGATGGTTGAGTAGGGAGCGCCGATCAATTCGTCTTGTGTGTAGCCCAGCAGCGGAGCCACAAGGGGGCTGAGATACCGGAACTGCCCCTCCGCATCGAGTTCATAGAAAACGTCGGCCAATGTGTCGATGAGTCGGTCATGGCGTGCTTGTGTCAATTCAAACGCACGGCGCAGTGTTTGCGTTTCGATCGCGTTCTTTGCGTAGAGCATGAGTTCGGTGAGAAACGCAGGCGATTTCTTGTAGAGGAGAAAATCCGCGCCGGCCTGAAGCGCATTCACTGCGCTCGTGGAGTCGCTGCGTTCGGTTTGCAACACGATCGTAGCGGAGGGGGCAAGCTGTTTCAGTTCGGGAAAAATGGAGGCAGCACGTTGAGCGAGCAGCCGGTCATCGAGCAGAATGAGTTGCCACGATGTCCGATTCGCCCATTGGAGCGCTTCCTCCAAGGAGTAGACCGCTTCGACTCGGCAGTTTGGAAAAAAGCCGCGGAAACTGAGGGTGGTGAGTTTGATTTCTTCGGCAATCTCATTGATGAGCAGGATCGCAACTGATTCGCTCTGAGGCTGAGGCATGGCACGATTCCCGGTGTTTCTGGGTAACAGCCTGCCCCAGAGATCGAAGTCGCTCAGGCAGTCCGCTGTGTGTCAGCGGCTCTCTGGCCATCGCTTTGGCGTAGTCGATATCTTAGCGCAGACTTCTGTTTTGATACCACAAAGCGCGGAGAGAAACCCAGGCCGGAGGCCACTTCTTTTGTAGGGGAAGGGGCTACGCGAATGAATAAGTGAACATTTTTGGACAGCTGCTCGAGTCTGAAGGAGATGCGCAGACCTGCCGGGACAGGCCGTCCGGCAGGTCTGAGGTACGAAGGGGGGACGATTATTGTGCGGAGGCAGTCCGATTCTGTTGAGGACAAGCTCCCGGAGTCATGTAGAGCAGGTAGTTGCCCATCCCATGCTGAGGTTCAGTTTTTTCTAGAGAATGGTGGTAGACCATCACCATTTCATAATCATCTGCCTTGGAAATTTGGAATCCCTGGCTGTCTTTATAGACTTGGTGGGACAAGAACTCACGGATTGTGCCGTCACGTTCGACATCCGGCACGGTCCGGAGGAGGGTCTGTTTCTTCGTCTTATTCTCCAGGGCGATCATGAGCAGCTCATCATGGCCATGTGGATACGCGTACTTGACACAACCGTCCATGCTGAACTTCAAAGGCGCTGTACGGACTTGGACGCCCGGTCCGATTTCAATCCCTTCGTCTGTCTGGTCTGCGGGGCGATCGCCGAACTTGGTGAAACAGACGATGTTGACTCCGACCTGATAGATCTCCATTTCCTTGACCGGTTTGGCTTTCGGGGCGAATTCCATTGTGAAGGTTGCGATGACATTTTTCGTGGGCGGGGCGCCATGATAAAACGCCACGACCGTCATCAGCTTATCGTTTTTCGCGAGTTTGACACCGTATCCCTCAGGGAATCGGGTCTCGGACATTTCAAGTCCGGCTCCACCGAAGAAGAGCGGCTCACCGGGGCAGGAGACGCTGGGTTTGGTGTTATTGATCATCAAAATATGGTGCAAATAATTTCTTGGCAATTCCTTTCCATCGATTGTAGAAAGGGCCGCCTTGAAGCCGATCAGATACTTGTCCTCCGGCAACTGAAAGTTGAACCGCGGCATGGAATCGCCCATGTCGCCTTCGCTATGGCCGGCCGGAAGATCGATGGGGCCGAATGTAAGGGTCGCGGTGTTCTCTCCGTACGCGATTGACGAAGCCACCTGTTTCTTGAGCGTGGGCACAGCATGGTGAGTATGCCCGCCGTCGGCATAGGCTGATGATCCTATGGCGAGGGTAAACAATGCGATGAGAAACGTTTTCATAGTGCCTCCAGCGGAAGATGAAAAATCTGACTGTGTCTTGAACCGGGCTCCGAGTGTCTGATTGATGAAAAGAAAAATCGGCTCATTTGGATGCAGACGGGGCGCGAGACGTGCGCTTCCAATGGTAGGTGCCGCCATGTTCCTTGGGCGGAATGTTCTTGTGGCCTTGAACTCGTGTATACCACCAGATGCCCTTGGCTTCGGTGCCGTCTTCCGATAAGAGGACTTCAAATCCTCCCTCGCGGTCATTGCCTGGTTGCTGCCAGGTGCCCTGCCAGAGGCGATCCTCAAACTTGGTAGTGATGAATCGTCCGCTGTGTTGTGTATAGGGACCGTTCCCGTTCTTGTCCAATGTCGCCTTGTAACGCTTGTCGTCTTCGACTTCGAGAATATCCCACTCTCCACTGAGATCAGGCACCGCAGCGCTTGGTGGGTTGCTCACGAGGCGAGTTCCTGCTGAAGCGGCCGACTGCTGAGCAACCGGACCGGTCATTTGCGCGGATCGAAACGACTCATGGAAAGACAGCATCACCCATTGTCCATTCCGGCGCTCCAGGACACCGGTTTCGCGTAGTGGGAGCAGCATGCGCTTGAGCTCGCCGCCTTCCTTGACGTAGCGGGTATAGTCCAGTTCCATTGTGAACCATGCCACGTCTCCCTTGTGCCAAACCGTGAGCTCACGGATCGGGATCTCAAATTTCTGAACATTGGCGAACTCTTCCCGCATCTCCCGTTCGAATTCCTGCCAACCCACGTACTTACGCCCACCAATCGAATAGCTGGTGATATCGGCATCGTGGGCCATGAGACGGGACATGGTGGGCATATCTTTTTCAACGTTGGCTTTGACAAGCTCACGAATGACCGTTTCGGGACTATTCGGATCCGGAGCGCCTGCGGATGCCGAAGAAGCCGCGCCGATGACACTCAGCAGGCCACACAGGACTATTGATACACTACGAACCATCATAGGGTGCTCCGGGTGATTGAACTCTCTGTGTGAGAGAAGTGCAAAAGATTGGGTTGAAAACCTACACGGTCTTGCGGGTGTTGTCAACAGCAACGCGAGCGGTTGTCAACCCAATTTAGAAATGTCCGCTTTCTCCCCAAGTAGAAATGTCCGGTTCATGTGATGGGCCCCGCCGCCAGGAGTTCTCGTGGAGGCAGCGCCCGTTTGCGCCATGGAT
>Ga0315912_10000859_pt1 | contig 44177 bp, 38 predicted proteins | sample VfabasoilMG_FD_204469 | JGI IMG/M metagenome (GOLD analysis project Ga0315912, IMG submission 204469) | Garden soil microbial communities collected in Santa Monica, California, United States - V. faba soil | ecosystem: Environmental > Terrestrial > Soil > Garden | place: USA: California... | reverse complement strand
CCGATAGACCTACGTTGGGGATTCGAAAGGCTGACTGGGGTGGTCGCTGAGCGTTTGGGTCGTCACGCCCGTTGCGGTGCTCTATTCGTATTCTTCGGACGTCGAAAGGATGCGCTGAAGGTGTTTTCTTCGACGGGTCGGGACTCTGTGTGTTTTACAAGCGTCTCGACCGGGGAACATTCCGCATCCCCGCGGCTTTCCCACGACCGGGGGATGAGCGCAGGGGCGCTCCAATCCGTGCAATTTCGATAAGCGGCCCTAGACCTCTGAAATCCCAGCTCGTGGGGATCGTCGCGCCCCGATCTCCAGGGGGTCGACCATGGTCGATCGAGCAGTGACCACGAGTGGCTGCTGCGATGAGAGACGTCACGAGGACGCGATCCAGCCACATCAGCCTATCGAGAACCGGTCACCGGTTCGCGGAGCGGATGATTTCGACGAGCATGAGGACGACGAGCCCCCAATTGCCGAGGCTGGTGAACGAACCCGCGACGATGGCAATCACAGCATGCGCGGCTCCCTGGCGATGGGGCTCCCGTTTGTAGATCTTGAATCCTCGGATGCCGAGCACGAGGGCCGCGGGCCCGAGCAGCAGTCCGAGTACGGGGATGACCGAGAACACGCCCAGGTAGTAGCCGGTCAGGGCGGAGCCGTTGTGGTAGGGAATCAGGGCTCCGAGGAACTCTTCGGCAGGTTGGGCGCTCGCGGACTGGACCATCGGCGGTGCGCTGAAGCCAGCGGCGAGGGCGGGATGGTAAGCAGCCAACGTCACTTGTCCGTCGGAGGCGATCACGTGGCTGCCCGCGGGGATACGCCCTTCCCGGACCCACTGGAGCAGCAGATCGAGAGAGACGGGCCCGAGCTCCTGGCCATCGGCAAGGCGTACACGCACGTCGTTCATGCGGGAACACTACCAGACGTCAGAGGCTGGCGAGTCCTTCGATACAGACCATCGATCGAAGCGAGACGGCAACGCATCTGGAATGAGAACTTCATCGACCCACTTCTCATCGAGGTACTGGCCCCGCAACGCTCGTCGCTGGCCGCGATCGACGACCCATACGTCGACTCGAGGTGCGGCCGTCTCGACCGCACCTCGAGTCGAAAGCCGTCCACCGTGGCGATCATGGTGCTCGTGGCAACGTGGGCTCGCCCCCCGAAGGGGGCGCGAACCATCCTGGTTCAAGAACCTGGGGGGTCAACCGAATCGCAACAGAGGGCAAGCGTATGGAGCGTCCCAGAAGTGCTTGCTGCGCGTCGGCAGGCCCAACCATTGAACCCGCCGAGTGAAGTCAAGCTCGCGCCATCCTCTGGGAGATCGGTCTCCGAGCCCTGTTCGTATGGATTCGACGAGATCAGGGAGCTGCTGGTTCCGGATTGATAACATCCGCCTGAGATCGCGGATTCGTCGGTCAAACAGTTCGAGAAGCCAAGCGCTCCCGTCGTGCTGTTCCTGTGGTAGTGACACGAGGCGCCGTTGAAGTAACCTGGAAACGGGATGGCGCGGAAGTCGACGTCTTCGTCACCATCACTGGCCTCGATCGCCGCCCCACTCTCGTCAAATGGTGATGTCTCTTCCGCGTCACATGAAGAGAGTAGTGCCACGATTGCAATCAACACTGCCGTTGCTGTTCTCATAGTTGAATCACTCCGGTGATTTTCGATGGTGTGGAGTCCGAATGATCTCGCCCCAGCGAATGCGCCGCTCGAGGGGCCTCCGCGAAATCCTGGGGTCTGACCGCTTCTTCGAGTACCAACGTCAATCGACTGGCCGCTGAGCCACGAGTGCTGTATTTTTTCTTGGCGGAATCCGCTCTCGGGTCCCACGCGCCGAATCGAGCCAGGCGGCATCGGCCAGTGTCTGCCCTTGCGCGGCGCAAAATGAACTGATCCCGCGGCCACGCTGCACGGATGTTGGAACGGTCGCAACGGGCGATCAGAAACGTAAAAGCGGAAAGGTGCTGAACGAGGGCGGTGGAGTAGAGGCGGGGGCCCTGTTATGAGGATGGGGTCGAAGCCTTGACGGACAGCTCGCAGTTGACATTTGGGGGGCAAGTGAAGGCTTCGGAGCCGTTTCGTCGAGCAGAACCAATGCAGCGGCGACGCTCGTGGTGCTCGAGGTGGCTCAGGCGGTCCAGGACCCGATCGTTGGGCACGTCGATGACGCTTCCGGAATTTCTTCGCGAATCATTCGAGCCCGACGCATCGAGCCGATGATGGCCCCGTGATTCCACTGAATCCCGCGATTCGTATGCAAACGATACGGTCTCCGTTGATCTCGAAGCACCACGCGTATCGGTGCTGTCCGCAGGCCGCCCGCTACTGGCCCAGCAAGCTTGCCTGCACCGCTTCGACCATCGTGCCCCAGTCCGCCTGCGCGTTGTTCAGCGTGCCCGTCACGATCAGGTGCGGATCGATCGCGTACATGAACGCGTTGCCGTAGCCGTCGTGACCTTCCCAGGCTCCGCGCTCGGGCTCGTTGAACGCCGCGAAGTCGACGCGGTACAGCCCGAGCCCGTAGGTGATGCCATCGTCGTCGGTGGCGACCCAATCGTGCATCGCGGCCAGGGTTGCCGGATCGTGGACCACCCGCCCGTCGTTTAGCGCTCGCACGAACGCAGCGAGATCTGCCGCGGTGCTCACGAACCCGCCACCTGACCAGTCCGCGGTCTGATGAACCACTCCGGCGATCAGCTCACCGTCGTCGTACCACGCCGCCACAGTCGACTCCGTCGAAGGCGTCTCGCGGTAGCGCAGGTACGTCTCGGTCATCCCAAGTGGCGTGAAGATGCGATCGCGCATCACCTCGTGATACGGCGCGCCGGCGAGCGCTTCGATCATCAGCCCGACCAGCACGTAGCCTGTGTCGCTGTAGTGATGCCGGATGCCCGGCCGACCGATCGGCATCAGGTTCTTCGCGTACGCGATCAACTCACGCGGTTGGAACACACGATCTGGGTCCGCGATGTAGTCGCGCTGGAAGTCGTTGAGTCCGTCCGCTCCGAACGGGCCGTCGTTCCAGTAGTCGGGCAGGCCAGCAGTATGAGCGAGCAGCTGCCGCAACGTCAGCTCGGCACCGTAGTCGTGATCGTCGATCACGAGCAGGTCGTCGGTGTCGGCCACCGCAAGTACGTTGCCGAGCGAGTCGTCGAGGCCGATCTGTCCGTTCTCGACGAACGTCAATGCCAGCGCCGCGGTGAATGCCTTGGTCGTGCTCTGGATCTCGAACGCGTCGTCTGCACGCAGCTCGACCGCGATGTCCTCGGCCACGTTGCCGGCCGCCCCCTCCCATAACACTCGTCCGCTGGTGCACTCGACCCGCAAGATCCCACCGCCCTGGCCGGCATTGGCCGCGACCGCGGTACCGAGCTCGGTGGCGAAGCCGGTACCGACCGTCAGGTTCGCACACGCGTCGTCGCTCGCTCCGGGGACGTCGTCGCACCCAGCCATGCCCGTCCCACAACCCAGCATGGCGAGAAGGACCCGTCGCATTGTCGTAGGAGCACCGGCCCGGCAAGTCCTGCTCATGTCGCGCACCTTGATCTTGAAATCGGCCTTTGTGAACAGCTTTGCCGTTGCGCAGGCATCCAGGATTTGCAGATGATCTCGCCTCCGCCCGCGCGAACCTCGTCGACGATTGGGCTCGTTGTCGTCGAGTTACGGACCAACGGCAGGATCACGGGCTCCGTCCCCTCGACGTTCTTCGCACAGCTCGCTCGCAACGTGGGCGTCAGTCGACGAACTCGGGCACTTCGGTTGCACATCACCCGCTCCGTTCCCGCTTCGATGATCGACTGGGTCGAGCAACGAGCCAGTCGATCAATACCAATTGGAGCGGAGGGCGAGGCGGAGGCTGGTAGGGTTTGGGAATCACCCGCTTGCGCAGCCATCGCGGAGGGCTCCGTGGCGACCTCATCGTCGCCGACACCAAGCCCTCGCCCCAGCGCTCGCGATCAGGAAATTCCAGCCGGGAAAGTGCTGAACGAGGGCAGTGGAGTCGAGGCGGCAAGCCTATAGGGGGTAGGGGTCGAAGCCTTGACGGACAGATCGCGGTTGACTTTTAGACGCAACTGAGGCGCTCGGAGTGTGGCTTCGTCGAGCAGAACCAATACTGCGGCGGAGCTCGAGGTGAGCGAGGTGGTTCAAGCGGTCCAGGGAAGGTTGGTTTGTCCGGCCGGAGTCGGGGCAGGTGGTGGCCCGCGAGGCTCGAGGAGACCGAGACGCGCAAGTGCTTCGTCAATGTCCTCGGGCACGAGAACGGCCTTGAGGATCCTCATGCGACCGGAGCACTCGGGACATACGGTGACATCGATAGAGAACACTTGCGAGGAGCCGAGACCAAGCCAAACGAGCCGGTGTCGGCGGAGGGGAGCTGATCTTCGCGGGGCGTTCCTCCTGGCCATGTCGCTCGATCAGTGGTAGTTGGACGACGGGAGTCGTCGCATTGGGATCGCGGATAAGACTGCAGATAAAATACCCGACACGTGGAATTGGAGTCTTCTCACCGAGGTCTATGCCCGGCCGAGCGATCACGTTGGCACCGGTGGCATTCAGGGCAGTGGACTTCGCGGTCCGGTGAGTCCCTCGAGCCATTGCGCACGACCGTCTTCAGTCTCGCAGACGCTTCTTGCAAGCCGCGAATGCCGAATCCGGATCGACCTCGTGTCCGTGCGGAGGCACCTGGACGGCCGAGGCCGTGCGCTTGGCATGGCGTTGCAGCGCCTTGCACTTGGCTAGCGAACGCACATCACCAGCCCGCATGTGCACGATCGCTGCCCAGTACTGTTCCGCCGGCGACAGACCGGGCTCCATCACGGTCGGGCAATAACCGGACGCAAGCGAAGTAAAGTCGTCGCGCAAGTGTTCGTCATTACGCGGATTGTCTTGCCATTGGTTGGTGATCCGATAAGCGTTCCACGCCTCGACACACTGCCCCGCGTACGCGAAACAACGGAACGGGCGAAGCTCGAGTTCGGTTTGATATTGTTTTCGCAGCTCCGGGTCCAGGACCGCAGCCACCGCGTTCACGAGCGCGTCGAAGGCACTCCCGCACTCGTCGGTGACCGACAAGATCGCCATAGCGTGGATCAATTGCTCGTCCGGCGTCAGGCGAGAAATGAACGCCTTCTCGCATGCGTTCGCGTTCGGGCGTTCAAAAGATATGTAGGCATCCTCAATCCCCAGCAGGTCGTTCTGCGGATCTCGTTCACGGCTGAGCTCGACGAAGAACGTGCGGGCGCTAGCGCAATCTTCAGTGCGTACGAAGCACCTCGTCCCCTCGATGAGCAGGCGCATCGAACCATCCTTGACGAAGTTGCTCGAGTCGCCGCGGAGCGAGTGCAGCGCGCGAACGCCATGATCTGCCAGGTCCGCACAAAACTCGGCCGTGACAGGGAACGAGCGATGCTCCTTGGCCCATTCGAGGCCTTCGATCGCATGTGCGAGCTCTTCGGGCGGCGTGAGCGGCCCCGAGTACCTGCCGACACATTCACCCTCCGTCGCGTGGTCGAACGCAGCGCGGACGTCGTCGGGATCGTTTGCCCCATCGATCCGCTCGGACCGGACCCATACGTCGAACAGGGCGGGAAATCGTTGCCATGCCGTGATGCATTCCCCCGCGCGTGCAATGCACCGCGCGCCATCGGTGGCAAGCGCCCAACCGGCTTCGATGACCAATCGATCGTTGGCGTCGCGCGGCGTCGTGTGGGGCAACGCTGCGACGCCGCGGTCGAGCGCCGAGACACAGGCCGTGGCCGTCATCTGCCCGTTCTTTGCCCCCTGGCGAAGCACCGAGAGGGCGACGATCAGCCGATCGAGCGGCGTGTCGGCCTCAGGGCCACAAGTCCCAGCCACCATCGAGTCGACGGAGCTCTCGGTGTGGGCCGCCGAGTGCTCGGGGTGGATCCTCGCGAGGTATCGACGCGCGAGCACTCTCCCTGCCTCGCACTGGCCGGCAAGCATGAGGCACTCCGCCCGCATCAATCCATACTCCAGCGGTTCCGTCGATTTCGAACGCCATTGCGGGGCCAATCGATCGTAGGCGTCAAGCTCGGCCACGCAGCCCTTGCCGTCGCCGGCGGTCCGCTTTCGCTCTGCACTCGCGACCCGCTCGAACGCCTCGCGCTCGCGCGCCTCGGCCAGCGTGCCCGCGAGGCTGGGCTCGGCCGGGGTCTCGCGCACGGTCCCGGCGATGCGATCGGGATCGTCTCCGGCCTCGATCTCGTGCAAGGGCGGAGCGGCCTTGGTCGGTACATGCTCCGTGCCTGCCACGCAAGCGGTCATCCAACCGAGGAGTGCCACCGATGCTCGACCTACCCGGAGCGACATACCGTACCGCTATAAGCGAAAGGAGCACGCCCGTCATGTGGGGCGGCAACACGCGCATGGAGCAGGAGGATGGCGAGTCGACAAGTGAACCGATAGACGTGAACGAGTGATCGCGTCGAACCGCGAACACGCACCCGGAAGCGCCGATCACTCGAGCACGACGCGACTGACGATATCGACGACCCGCATCGGCTAGGTCTTCGGCGTAATCGCGATACAGCACGGCCAATCGCGACAAGTCCATCGCGAGGTCGAAATGCCCCGTTCCAGCGCGAAAGCTTTCAACTTTACTACCCGCCTCAGGATGATCTCCGAGGATGTATTCGACGACTCGCATCATGCGAGATTTCGTCTCGGTTGCCTTGGTCAACGTGTTGACCGAGACCTTGGCACTACTTTCGCTCACCTCCGCGCTCGTCCTTCGAACACTCGCGTACCAAACCGCCCAAGCTGCTGGCTCCAAACGCTCGCGCATCTCATAGGGTAGGAAGCTCTCGGGAATGAGCTTCAGTCTGGCTGCACGTTGCGGTTCCTTCAATTATTTGACCACGTTCAGAGCGATCGCAGCCGATTGGTGGAGTTCCACACTCGGCAACGTGGCATCGGAATACGTCGATCTCAGCTCTGCGGTGTTGCCAAATGATTGTTCCCCTACCTCGTGATCGTAGGTGATCTCCTCTGGCGCAATGTTCACGTCTTGCTTCGCGGACTCAAGAACCTTGGTCGAACCACGAAAACATTGTTCTTCTTGGGAATGGACGCCGGAATCGGATCTTTTCCGATTCCGAGGCTGTCGACGACCTCCAAATCGGATCTTTTCCGATCCGGAGGCTGCCGACGACCTCCAAATCGGATCTTTTCCGATCCGGAGGCTGCCGACGAACCTCCAGATCGGATCTTTTCCGATTCCGAGGCTGCCGACGACCTCCAGATCGGATCTTTTCCGATCCAGAGGCTGTCGACGACCTCCGGATCGGATCTTTCCTGATTTCGACCGGCCAGCTGGCCAGGACTTGTTGGTGGCCATGCGATAGACCCACGTTCGTCGGGAGCTGCGGCCGAGCGCGATGAGCTCCTCGGCCAGCTGCGGGTATTCGCCCGCAAACCATGGAATATCCGGTCGGAGTTCGTCGAAATCTCGGTGTAGAAGGCGCGTCTGTTTCGGGTTGGCCGCCACACGGATCTCAACAGGATGCATGTCGCCAATAGCAACAGGTCCCCCGTCTCTCGTCGCGATGCAGCGTGCGAGCCGTATGCTTGCCGTCATGGACGAGGACGTGCTCCATATCGCAGAGATCCACTACGACTCCGGCGAGGTTAGGTTCCGATACATGCGGCAGATGTCGGAGGACGGCTCGAAGTGGATTCGGCACGGCCTGTTCGTAGAGTATTCGACGAGCGGGCAAGTGCTTTGCGAGGGCGATTACGTCGACGGGATGGAGAACGGCCTCTGGCGCGACTATCACGAGAACGGCCAGTTGGCTGCGGAGGGCCGCTATCGTGCGGGCAAGAAGCACGGGGTCTGGCGTTTCTGGGCCGACGACGGCTCGCCTGAGGACGACGAGGTCTACGAAGACTGACCGGTTCATCCGAGCGTCTGGGGCCGATTGCCAGACGACGTTGCCGGTTCTTTTCGACCAACTCGTGCTCGCATGTGGCAAGCCCCTCGGCGACGTCGTCATCGTCTACGCACACGGGACCCCTTCGCGCTCGCGCAAGCTCTGATCGACGCGGGACGGACCCCTGGACGCCGTCAGAAGGCGAAACGTTTGCGTAAACCTCCGCCAGGGAGATCCGGCCCCGCTCGTCGAACGCTTGCCAACAGCGCTCGAATCGGTCGGTCCACCCGGACTGCCCCTCTCGCTCGTCAAGGGTTGCGAGCCACCGGGCGCACCTTCACCGGGAAAGCATAGACGGTGGGTCCCGCCTGCAGGACCGCTTCCGGTGGAGCCAGCTCCACGGCTCGAATCTCTGGGCCATGCTGGACTTTCTTGGGATGAACTCGTCCCGGGGAGCAGCCCTGGGTAAGATTCATACCGTGCGAGCGTCTACGGAAGCGGGAACCCAAGAGATCGGTGCAATTCTTTCCGCGTGCCCTCGAATCGCCGCTGCATGGGTCTTCGGCTCGACCGCCCGCGGTGAAGCCAATCGGGACAGCGACCTCGACGTTGCCGTGCTCCTGATGGGTGAGGCAACGCCCGAAGACCGTGATGCTCTTCGGACCCTCGCGTTCGAGCTCGAACGCTTCTCTCCCTCGGGCGACGTCGATATCGTTGTGCTCGGTCGGCAAGGCCCGGTGTTTCGCCATCGCGTTCTGCGGGAAGGAAAGCTCGTCGTCGATCGCTCACCCGAGCTCAGGCATGCGTTCGAGGCCCGAACGATCATCGAGTACCTCGATTGGAAGCCGACGCACGAAATCGCGATGGCTTCGACCTTCCAGGGCTTGCGTTCGCGCTTCGCGAAAGGAAACTCATGAGTCCCGAACAATTGCAAGCAAAGCTTGCCTATCTTGTGGCGGCGATCGCGAAGCTCCGTGCCTTGCCACAATCCAGCCTTGAGGAGTTCCGGAGCGACGATCGAACGATCGATTCCGCGTTGCACCGCTTGCAGGTCGCAATCCAGATCCTGATCGATGTGGGAAGTCACGTCGTGGCGAGCCTTGGGCTTGGTGCACCCGAGACAAGTCGAGACATTCTCGAACGATTGGAACGAGCCGGCCGCTTACCGCTCGGTTCCACCACCCGTTTCGGCCGGATGTTCGCATTCCGCAGCCGCGTCGTGCACCTCTACGATCGGGTCGATGACGAAGTCGTCTATGAGATCGTCACGGCGCACCTCGGTGATCTAGAGCAGCTCGGCACGTACTTCCTGGATGCGTTGCACCCAGTTCCGGTTGATGATTGAGCTGCAGTATGGGATTTGCTGTGGTGATGAGTATGGAATAATGATCTGTGTTTGCTGGACGCACGTTTAGAAGTTGAATGTGCTTTGAGTGTGGAGCTGTGGAACGTGGAGGGCCTGGCGCGCCGGCGACCGATGACGACGCCGGCGGCGGGTAGGGATCGTTCGCGGCCCAACGTCCCGTCGCGTTGGTGGAACCGCTGGCCACCGAGGTGACCAACGTCTGCTTGGTGCAGAAGGGCTATCCGTCGCCTCATACGGGCGAGAAGAGCCTGCGCCACGTGGGCATCTACAAGGAAAACTTCTCGCCGATCGATTTCGTGAAGACCACGAACGATTTTCACAAGGCCGACGCTTCGCAACGCTCGATCACGATCCACGGGACCCCCGATCGACCGGTGTTGCCCACCTCCGGAGCCGCGGACCTCGCAGGGGCGAGCCCGCAGACCACCCGCCCCGTTTCCACGAAGACACAAGGCTCGGAAATCAACGCCACGGGGATCGGGGGAGGCGTGGTGTTCACGATGGACGACGTCACGTTCGGCCTCGAGGTCTGTCTCGATCACGCCAATGACCGGTTATCCAAGTTCTATGCTGGCACCGTCGCGGCCGGCGATCCCAAGGTTCAATCCACCTCATCCCGTCATGGGGGATGTCCATCGGCGGAGGCGACATCTGCTGCCCCTCGCCCCATGGCACCGTCTTCAACGTCGACGACTCGCGCTGCGACGCCGTGGCCAGGGTGTACGACAATACTTGGTCATGCGACGACCACCCGAGCCAAACCGGTGCGCAGGCGCAGGCGTGTGGGGTGACGCAGACCTACTACTATTGCCCTCAGTGCGCGGCCGATGGCGGAACGGCGGCTGGCAATTGCGATATGCACACGACGGTACCGCTCAGCGCTTACTACAAATGCGGGAAGCCGAAGTGGTACTCATGCCCGTGGGGATGCCCGGCAACATCGACGCCTTGTGCGCATCCTGGCGCAAGGCAGCACGTGCAACGCATGGAGGCTGGTCGGAATCTCCTGCGGATGTTTCAAGCCCAACCCCCAGGCCGTACTCTGCGGAAAAATCCACTCCAACGCCAACTGCCCCGAGTGCGGCACCGCTGCTCCGACCCCTTGCAACAAGCTCTTCCAGAAGCTCGGGAGCGCCCTGGTGCCAACCGGTGCTCCGGTCGACGTGCCGCTCAGTCGAGACGACAAGTACTTTCAGCGTTGGGGGCGGGTCCATGCCTACCCGCCGACCAACATCCCTCCGCCCGACGTGTTCTGAACCCGATTCCGAGGGCTAGGAGGCCTGCAGGGGATCTGCCCGCGCAGATCAATGGCCCGCCGCGAGTCGGGTGTTCCAGCATCCACGATGCGCGCCGCGGTCGCCCGGCGATGGCGTCGAAGGTGGGTTCATTCCCACTCGAGCAACAACTCGCCGTCGAAACCCCTCAGCTCGATCGCGTCGTGGGCCACGCGAAGCCGGGTTGTTCGAGCGACCAACCATAGTGCGAGTTCGGCCTGTGCACGATCGGCGACGAGCGCCGCGGTCCCTTGAATCGCTCGATCGATGAGAGCAGAGACGACGGGGGGAAGGGCTCGTTCGATCCGACCTGTGGGATCGGGTTGCTGTAGCAGTTCGATATATGCTTCGTCGCGATTCGATTCGAGTTTGCGCTGTTCCTCAGTGGATCGCTGGGCTCGGCCGGTTCGTGTTGCTTCGTCATAGCGGCAGAATTTTTCAATACCCTTTGCTAAAGGAGTGCCCAACGTAACCGTCGGAGTATCTTCGCCAAACTCGAACGAGATTTGATTCTCACTCGACGAACGCTCGGGTGATCGATCTGCCGGTTCAGGTTCCGTAGGCGGTGGAACAAATTGTTGAGATCGACGTAGGAAGTCTTCAGTGTGACACTGTTCGGCCAGCTGAGCCTCGGTTGGCCACGCCGCGAATGCAGGCATCGACAATGCCCCAAACGGAGCTCCGACGATGATATAGATGAGGATGTTTTTAAGTGCAGAGCATGGGCATGAGCATAGCCCAAGATAGCGTACGAACGCATTCATGATGACCGTCCTTGTTGATTCTGAAGCCTTATGGCAACTCCAACTCGAGTGCCTCGAACACGAACGCAATGGGATGGAAAATGCTGAGTGAATCCGAGCCCATGAAGTGCAATCCAACGAGCGCACCATCCTCGGACAGCACAGCCGCGCCGCTGTCCCCATCCGACGCAAAACGGGTGCACGCAATCTGACCGCTGAATCCCGCTCGCGACCGCGAGCCGTTCCTGCGCGGGTAGGTCGTCGCGACATTGATGTTCACATCCTCGATCCTTGCGTAAGTGAGGTCCGTCGAACGTCCGACCTTCTGCACTCGCATACCTCGTTCGAGTTGCGTGACGATTCTCGTAGGTTGAAATCCGAGCCGGCGGATCTCTGGGCGAATACGAGTGGCGTTCACACTCGCGATGGCGGCATCAACACGATTGGGGAATGTGCTGGCGGAGAACTCCAGCCTTTGGAACGCTGCGAGACGACCAAGTATGTTGGCTTCCGAAGGTTCCGCATCGGCTGGCGCAGGTTGATAGACGGGATCTCCGATGTTCGCAAGCCCACTGTTTGCGAGGATGTGAGCGTTGCTGAGGATGTAGAGCCTGTTATCGTTGCCTCGACGCCGAACCACGCAAGCGATCGTCCCGGCCGACGTGTCGCCATGACCCACGCCGATCCCGGGTCGGGCTGGCCGAAGCCGGCCGTGAAACGATTGCTGTCGCAGCGGGCCAATCTCGATCACATCCGTTGGAACCTGGCCGACCTCGGGCACGGTCACGGTCACGGTTTTAGGAATACGCGGCTGACCTGCGCGGGGTTTGTATTTTTGGGCCACGTACACGCGAATCGCGAGCTCACCCGAATCATCGCCTTTGACGAGCTTTGAACCAACCCCGCAAGCCTGGACGTTTTTGCTATGCAGCCAAACTCGCGCACTGTCGCGAGTGCGATGGACGTGTTTCACGAGCCGAGTGTTTGCGGCCACGATAGGAGGCATTCCATCGGTCAGCACAGCCAACGCTCGCGCAAGCAAATGTTCTTCCATGTGCAGCAAGGCTCCCTAGTGCCTCAAGTCGGAAGTTAGTTCCGTGCCATGCACGGTTCTGCAGCCCGATGGCGTTGTTACTCGGCGCTCGCAGTATGCCCGATACAGCTTCGGCCTCGCGCCTCGCCCTCGGGGGCAGTGTTTCTTATGCAAGGGATCACGGTTCCAGGGGACTAATCATTCGACCGGGTGAAAATGACCGGGTATGACAGCCTCCCCGTCCACCATCCCGTCGTTGCTCATCGGTCACCTATTCCCGATAGGCTCCCTCCTCGCGTCTTGGCCTGGCGGACGGTGACACCGTTCTACCCGGTCATTTTCATCCGGTCGAATGACTAGCGTAGGTGGGTTGACCTCGGAACTTTCAAGCACGCTCGCCGCCTCGGTTTCGCCGCGAGCGACTCAGATCGCGGAGACGTTGAGCATGGTCCGGCATCCGGATCCGCGGGTCATCGCCCGGAACACCGAGTTCATCGGCCATGACAGAGATTTCACCGAGTGTGTGATCGAGCTGCTCATTGGCCATCGAAGCTTCGCGGAGCGCCCCCCGGGTGGCTTTCTCGGCAGTTTCGGCGCGGAGTTCTGTCGGTGTTCGTCCAAAGTAATAGCCAATCACGACACCGACCAATCCGTTGACGTAAAGCAGTAGATCCTTCGTGCGAGCCCACGAGTCTGCGTGTGGATCATTTCGAGCCTCCCAGGCCAGACACAGCATCAAGAGGGTGGTGACAACGATCGCGATCCCGAGGGTCGCAGTCACGAGCTCGCGTATCAGAGCGAGCTGGCGTGAAAACTTCGAATCGGATGGATCGGGTACGGTTGGCGAAGAACTTCCGCCAGTATTGCTCGACATCGTGACTTCTCCCTTGCCGACCAGCTGGGACCACCCGGCGCTTCGACAACGGCGACGGTTCAACTGGAGATGTGCATCGGCTGGGGCTTCCGATCCTCTTCAACGGAAAAATCGAATTTCGACGCGACGGGCACACGATCGCGCGGAGTATGGCGGTTCCGCGCCAAGGCTGACCCGCCTCGCGGCTGGGACCGCTCCCTGGCGTGTCATCTGCGAAGGCCTTTGCCTTCATTCACCATAAACACCGTTTGTCCAACATCAAACACCGTAATGGTTAGTTCTGTTGTTCGAGTCCACACGTACTCCGTGAATTGGCGAGAGACACTTATGATTCGAACGGGCTGAAGATTGCGAATGTTCATGGTCAAGCGTATAGACACCATCGATATTCGTGCGAGGCGAGCGTGGCAAGCCAAGAAAGGGTGAATTTGTAATGGCCAACATCGATTCACAGGTCGTTGAGCAGGTCCCTCGCTTCAATCCACGCGGGTGGAGGCGTGAATGACCTCGCGGGGAGCACCGCGAGCACATCGGCAAATGAAATCCGGTTCGAGCGTAACATTGGCCCGTTCCTCGATCCGAGCACCTCGTTCAAACTCCTCGGACGCCATGAATCTCGTTGATCCAACATCCGTCCCATTTCATTCGCAAAAGGCCCGTGTCTGTATTTATCAAGATCAATCACATGCAGCGCTCGAGTCGAAAAATCGTAAATCAGACATCCATCGTAAGAGTCGTACCAAGTTCCAGGCGGAGCAGACCTGCATCCGATGGATGCTGCGTTGAATCTGCCGAAGGAGATGTTCTCCCACGGCAACCCAAGGCTGTCATTGCAGAGATGTTCGCGGAGGCTCTATGACGTGACCCAGACCAGTGTCGCCGTCGGGTCGTCCTGGTCGATGGTGAGCTCAAGCAGCTTCGAGCCGTCAAAGCCGAGGCTCGTCGACTTGGTGTTCGGGTCACCATTCTCGTCGATATCGTGCACGTTCCGACCGCAAACGTCTCGAACGCATGGTGAGGTACTTGGCCCGGCCCGCACTCTCGAACGAGCGCCTGACCAAGATGCCGGATGGACTCATTCGCGTCGCTTTCAAACAGGCGTGGTCGGATGGCGCGGCAAGCATCCTTTTCTCGCCCAAGGATCTCATCGCGCGACTCGCCGCCCTGGTGCCGTAAGGCTCAAGCTCGTGGACCGCCGACCCGGCAGCTGAGCTTTCGGCTTGTCATGCCTGACATCTAGAAGGAAGGGAAGTGCTACCGAGACGGCACCCCGAACCCGATGCCCGTGTCGATCGGCGTCGGGGTGACCGTCGACGGGCGTTTGCTCGTCCACGAGCCGAACAGCCGTGTGCTTCATCTCGTCGCCCCGAGCGATCTACAGCCGGTCGAGCTCGAGCTGCCCCGTGCCGTCGAAGCCGTGGTGACCGGACGAGCGCACGATAGCGGCATCTGGATGGTCGCATTCGACCCACCTCAGACGCTATTTCGATGGTATCTCGTCGACGAGATGATTGTTGAAGAAGGACAGTACGGCGATAGCGGACTCGGCAACGAGTTCATCGATTACTATGGCGGCGTGATGGATGCCAATGGCGACTTCTTCCATATTGCCCAAGGCGCGGACGATCTGATCGTTCGACGCGGCCTCGCCCCAGTGGTCGGGGAGATTGTCTACAAGGAATCTGAGTTGCCTGAAACTGCCGTGCACATCCACATTTCCGAGTTGTTCACGGGGCCGTGAAGGAGGCTTAGCTCCAACCAGGGGCCAAGCCTCCTTTGCGACATTTTGCCACTTCCGGTGCAAATGATTTGAAGCGGTGGCAAAGCCGATTGCTTCCTACACTGCTGGCTTGCTTGACACGCTCGAGTCGATTCGCTTTCGTCCTCTTCCTCCGCGGACTCGGGTGTCTCCGGTGCTTCCTCGTCGTCGCCCCCATTCGAGGGTCCACTCGGTGCCACGTAGACTGCGTAGTCCGCGAGCCGACGGCGGCGATCCTTCGGGTCTCGACGGCCTCGCCATCGAGGCTTCAAATCGGGGTCGATCCGCGAGCACAGCGAAAACCGTCGCCCCCGGTTCTCTCCCCAGGAGGGCGCCAGCCTCGGACCGCGGAACGGAGGTCCCCGGTCCCGCTAACGAACGAGCCACCTCGTAACCCGCGATCATCACCCCGCGTGGGTCCTTCGTAGTTGGGGGTCAATTCGGTGGGGTATATCTCGTACCAATCGTAGACCCATTCCCACACGTTGCCGTGCATGTCATAGAGCCCAAACCCATTGGGGAATTTCTCGCGTACCGCGTGGGCTGTATCTCCAGAGTTGTCGCTATACCACGCGTAATCTCTTAGCGCCGTCGGGTTGTCACCGAACGTATACGCCGTGATCGCGTCCGCTCGGGCCGCGTATTCCCACTCGGCCTCCGTGGGCAGGCGAAATCCTGTGCACGTCCGGTTCCACGTCCATGCTCCGCCCACCGTTCCTTCGTAACAGGGCGTCAAGGTGTCCCCACGTTGCGCATTCACAGCGTCGGTCAACCGATTCATGAACTCCACGATGTCCTCCCAGCTCACGTTCTGCACCGGATGGTCCGGGCCGCATCCATAATCGCAGTCCGAAGGATTGGCTCCCATCACGGCTTCCCAGTGCGCTTGGGTCACCTCCGTTTCGCACATCTCGAATGGACTCACCTGCGCCATGTGTTCCACTTCATCGGAACCGCGGTCGGTCTCGGTCGTTGGGCTGCCCATCACGAATGTCGCCCCCGCAAGCACGACCAACGACGGGTGGAGTTCGACATTGTCCAAATCACCCGTACCTGTTTGAGACGCCACGCTGGTCTCCGTCACGTCCATACCGGTTGAGCCGGAGCTCGTTCCCTCCGATCCGGACAACTCGTCCAACGAGCCCGCCGAGTCTGAGGTCGTCCCTCCGGCTCCGAAGCTGTCGGTCCCCTGATACGTTGCATCGAGGGGCGGTAGACAACTCGCACTTACGAGGAGAAGCCCCGCCGCCCACGAACCCGCTCGACCCGCGCGGCCACGACTCCGCACCGTGTCGTCCTCTCCGACCGCCACGCTCATGGGCGGCATCATTGCCGATCGAGCTGGTTCTCCGCCAGGCTCGCCAAACTGGCCGCGCGTGACGAACTCGACCGGCTCGCGGGCCGGTTGCCCATCGACGAACGATTTGCCATATCGTCACTCCCTCATGGGCAAGTGGTCCCGTCCGCAGGAGCTCGTCGGCGAGACGCTGGAGGGCCGGTTTCAGATCCTGCGACTCATCGGCGAAGGCGGCATGGGGGCCGTTTACGAGGCTCGTCACGTTCGGCTAGACGGCCGCGTGGCGATCAAGGTGCTCGATCCGCGACTCGCGGAGGACGAGCGCCAACGCAAACGATTCCTCCGAGAAGCGAGGGCGGCCGTCCGTATCAACCACGAAAACGTCGTTCAAATCACCGACTTCGGGGAAAACCCGATCACGTTTTTCGTGATGGAGTTGCTGCAGGGAACCGATGTTGCTGGGCTTCTGCGCGCCGAAGGCAGGCTTTCGTGGGCTCGAGTGCGTCCGATCCTGTTGCAGCTCGTCGGTGCACTCGGGGCGGCACATCGAATCGGAATCGTTCACCGAGATATCAAACCCGCCAACGTGTTCATCCTCCGCCGCAAGGACGGCTCCCCCTTCGTCAAGGTGCTCGACTTCGGCATCGCAAAGGTGGCGGAGTCCGGGGTCGAGACCCGCGGTGTCACCCGAGGCGACGAAGTGATGGGTACGCTCTTTTACATGTCGCCCGAGCAGGGCATTGCCCAGCCCGTCGATGCTCGGAGCGACGTCTACTCGCTCGGTGTGATGGTGTTCGAGATGGTGACGGGCACAGTCCCGTTCCAAGGGGCGAGCAGTTTTGAGATCATCAGCCAGCACATTCGCGCAACTCCACCGAATCCCACATCGTTCGAGCCTACCCTGCCGCCCGCCGTCGATGCCATCGTCGCGAAGGCACTCGCCAAGGATCCCAACGATCGGTTCCAAAGCATGGAGGACTTCGGTCGAGCGATCGAAGGTGTGATCGCGCCGGACGTGGTCCCGTCCCGAAGTTCCGTCTCCGTCGCCCCGACGATGCATCTGTCGAGTCACGTCTCGGTGCCCCCCGTGCCTGCGGGGCAGCAACTGCCCACAGGACGGTCGGTAGGCGGCATGAGCCAAGACGCCATCACGTGGAACCCGGCTCGCAGCGAGCGCGAGCTCGCGATGTCCTCGGTCGGCATTACGGAAGTCCTCTCCGGACAGCACAACACCGGGTCGAAGCCCACTCGCATCCTGTTGCTCGGCATCGGTGGCCTCGCGCTGCTTGGACTTGGCGCGCTTGGGACACTCATGCTCACTCGTGAAACGTCGACGTCTGCGGGATCCATCGTGCCCTCCGAGACTGTCGCGAAGGCCCCCCCGTTGGAGCCCGCTCTCCCCATGCCCGAGTCGCGAATCGATCCTACGGTCGACCCAATTCCTCGCCCATCCATCGACCATCCGATCCCCCCTGCGATCCCCCCTGCGATCCCCCCTGCGATCCCCCCTGGAGAGGGCGCTGCCGAAAACCCGACTCCCGTCCCGCCGCCCCTCGAACCGGCGAGCCCTCCCTCGGCCGCTCGATCCACCGACTCGAAATCTCTCGGCGAGGATCGACCCGAATCCACCGTTGCCCCAACTCATCGAGGAACCCCCACGCCCAGCACGCAAAATCCATCGCATGGCGTTCGACCTGAGCCCAAACCGCGTTCTGCCGACGCGGTCGTTCAGGCGATCCGAAAGCAATCGCGTGGATGCAAGGCGGGGGCTCCCGTTCAAGTCTCGTTTCAAGTCATGACGAATGGGTCGATCAAAGCCGTCCAAACGAACCCGTCCAATCCATGCATCGCCGACGTCGTCAAGACGATGACTTTGACGTCACGCGCGGAACCGAAGCGTTTTGCGTTCGAGGTCACCCCCTGATCCCGCGACGCGTTGATACGCTCGTCGACATGTTGATACCCTCGGATATGCGGCTCGAGCTCATGGGATTCTGGCGAGTCACGAACGCTGCCCTGTTCGCGGCGATGCTCGTGACCGTGAGTGTGGGTAGGCCGAATCCGGCGTTCGCTGGGCCTTACGAGGTCTATACACAGAAGCTCGAAGAGGCTGAAAGCGAGGCAAAAGCAGGGCACATCACTGCAGCCATCGACGCGTACGGTACGGCCTACGAGGCTCTGCCCGGTTCCGATCGAGCTCAAGATTTCGGGGCGGACATCGTTCGATTGACGCTCCAACTCGCGGAGGAGGCGAGCGTTCGTGGGGACCTCCATGCAGATCACGCGACCAAGATCCTCGCGCTCATCGACCGACACCTCGAAGACGTCGCTCGGTTTGGAGTCGAACGGGATACCCAAGCCTTCGTCGACGCGCAGGCGGATCTACGGAAACGTTTCTTGACGGCATCCCCTCCAACCGGCAGCCCCGCGACCGCCAGCGAGACAACCCCCTCGGCGACCGTTGCTTCCGCGGAGGAGGAAACCTCGAGCGAACGGTCTACCGAGGATACCCACGAGGACCCGCCCGCTGCGGACCTAGAGGAGCACTCTTCCGATTCCGATGCGACGAACGCTTCCGGTCCATCCAACGAACCGCAGCGGGACCGTGCCTCTTCGACAAATCGAACCGTCGCGGTCGGCCTGACCGCAGGCGGAGCCGTCGGAACGGGCATCGGGATCGGCCTCTTGGGGTATGGCCTTTGGTACCGCGGAGCGGCCGACACTCGAGCCAACGAGCAGGAACCCGGTTGCTTGGAACCCTCAACGCGACCGGACTCCGTCGCATGTCTCGCGGCCATCGACGGCTATCGCGAAGACGGAAACCGCGTGTCGACAGGGTTCCTCATCGGCGGCGCAGTCGTGGGTACCGTGGGCCTTGCGATGCTCGTCTCCGGCATCGTGCTGCTCGCGCGGAACAAATCACGCCGAAGCATTGCATGGGTGCCTTCGGTCGGATCGAATGTAGGGTGGACCGCGGTAGGAACGTTTTGATGACCTAGCGCGTGCTCAACTCGTATAACCTGCACGTTTCCCGCCGAGACGACGAAACCCAATGCATCACGAGCACGGGTTTGAAGTACCGACGTAAAAAACATCCCGCGGGAAGGCCCATATGTTCTGATGACCGCGAAAACACGCGCCCACCTCGAGTGGTTGGGTCGCCGTGGTGGACTGCCGCGAGACTTTCCCGAGCAGCGCTCACCAGCTTGAGGGCCCCACCCCAACCCGCGCACCATCCGCGAACGCATTTTGCCACTTCCCTCGTCTTACCCACAGCGGAGGCCGTGCTTGCGGTGCTCGACGCACGTGGCATCTCGGTCACCGCGGACGAACGACAGCGGATCTTGGCGAATCGGGATGGGGAAGTCGTCGATCGGTGGCTTGCGCGAGTGACCACGTGCGCAAGCGAGGAGGAGCTCGTGCGTGGTGGAATGGGCTGAGAGGCCAAGTTGACGGCCTCTAGCCCGAGGCGGAGCGCTTTCGCCCTTGCGGCCGGCTGGCTTGGACGCGAAGTCGACCCACAGAGGGTTCAACACACGCGCGTCGACGAAGCCTCTCCCGTTGCGACGGCGAATACGGTATTGGAAAACGAGGAGCACGGCGTTGGAGTCCACGGCCTCGGCGATGTCACGGACCTGGCTGAAGGAGTTCGAAGCGTTGCTCAGGAGCTTGTTCCTTGTTCCGGAGGCGCTCTTGAGTTTCCTCAAGACGAAGCGAGTCCGCCAACCCGGACAGGGCTGATGGAACCCGGAAGGCTTCGACGTACGTGATGGACAAGGTCGAGTCCGACGACGAGTTGAGCGAGGACGGGCATGATTTGCTCGAACGCGTCGTCCAGAGCGCGCGACCGGTCGTGTTCTTGCTGGGATCGGCATTCAGCTTGCCCGAACGAGACGGGCTTCGTGGGGTTCCGAGCGTGCGAGGCGTGGTGGAGCTGCTGAGCGAGGCCCTCAAAAGCGGTCGTCGAGCGGCCTTCCATGACACCGTGGATCGGGCTCGGCAGAGCGATTCAAGCCAGGATTTCGGCCAAGCCTATCGCGAGGGGTTCGCTCTTTTGCTCAGACGATCGGGCCAGGACGCGGCGAACCTCGTCATTCGACGTGCGGTGCTCCAGGCACACCGGCCGGTCGAGGATCAGCGTGCGAAGGTGCTAGCGATGCAATTTCGTGAGCATGGCGAGCCGTGCCAGGGATTGCTCGACGACCTTTCGGGCTGGGAACCTCTTCGTCCCTCGGTTCGGGCGCTCGGTGACGTCCTCGGACAGAACTCCAAGAAGTTTCCGCGGGTGCTCACTACGAATTTCGATCCTCTCGTCGAGGTGGCGGTCCGAAGCGCGGGTGGGGAGACCCATCGCACCGTGCTTTCGCGCGATGGCAATCCGGCCAACCATAGCGGGTCGGGCACGCATGTCGTTTATGTTCACGGGTACTGGTTCGGTGCCGACACCTTGCATGCGGATCCACAGTTGCAACAACGGCGGCCGCAGCTCGAGACCACGCTCAAGCGTTGGTGCGAGCACGTGCAGCTTGTGGTCCTGGGTTACGGCGGTTGGGACGATGTTCTGATGCGAGCACTGGCCGCGGCGGCGGCGGACGAAGGGGCCATGCCGGAGATCGCATGGGTCTTTTTCAAGGCCAAAGAGCAGCGAGTCGTCGAGCACCTCGGTGCCGCAGGATCGAGGGCCCAGTTCTTCGAGCACGTCGACCTCCATCGCTTTCTGCCACGACTTCGAGATCGTCTTCGGGCGCCTCGCCCGATCCTCATTGAACCCTCGCATCCACCCGAGCCTGACGACGAGACGGTAGATGGGAATCGGGCTATGCCGGGCGAACACGAGGCCTGGCAGCGAATCGTGGAGGAACTGAAGCCGCCCAAACTTCTGGAGCAGGTTGCCAACCTGCTTGGCGAGGAGGCGAACGCTGAGCGACTGGCGACGCAACTCCTCAAAGAAGGATCCCCTGCCAAGCTCGCGAGGCGGTTCTGCGGAGCGCTGAGCCAACTCCGTGATCGAGGGAATGTGACGGACTCACGTCCCGTGGCCGTTTCTCTGAAACGAATGTGCGATTACGCGCTACCCGTGGTCATAGCCCGTCACGCAACTGTCGTGGCGGGTGACAAAGGACAGCTCTGGCGCACTTCGATGCTGTTCTACCATACGGTCGCGTTGCAACTCGCCGCCCATGAGCGGGTGGCCGTACGCCTCGAGGGTCATATCAAGGTGACGGACACCTTCCCCGAGTTGGGGGCAGATGAACGGGAACGAATCTCCGCGGCGCTCGATGATGCGAATGACAGCGACCTTTTCAGTATGCTTCGCGATGGACAGTTCGAGCGAGGATTGCGCGGATTGTTCGAAGGTTGGTGGGAGAGGATTCGTCGGCGTCCAGAGAAGTTCGAGAACTTGACCTTTGACGAGAAAGTGAACCTCGTCAATCAGGTCATTCGTGCAGCGCGGGAAAAGGGGCTCGTCGTGTTTACCTACGATCGACGACCCTCCAACGACATAGTCGTAAATCGACGGGCTCTTGCAAAGGTTCTTCATGAGCTTCGGGTCGTCATCAACGACGGGAGCGAAGGAGCACCGTTCATCGAAACTGAGGCTTGGGATCCAATGACGGAATTCGTTGAGATCTGTGTCACCACGTGGGGCCTCGATCCGTGAAACGCCTCCCCCGCCAAAGCCTTCAAGGCGGCCTTCCTTTGCCGCCCACGCTCGGACAGCCGGCGTCGGTCCACGTGTTCGACGACGACTCGATCGAGGCCATCGATGCAGCCTTGGCCTGCGGTCGCCCGTTGCTCGTTCGCGGCGAGCCGGGAACGGGCAAGAGCCAGCTCGCCCGGGCGGCCGCGGTAGCGCTCGAGCGTGGGTTCCTGTCGGCCTTCGTCGATGCGCACACGGAGGTTCGAGACCTCCTTTGGACGTACGATGCCGTGGCCCGGCTCGCGGAAGCGCAAGTTCGGGCTCAAGACGAATTGCCGGACGCAAGGCTCGAACGCCTGGCTCGAGCCAAGTTCGTGGTTCCGGGCCCGTTTTGGTGGGCGCTCGACTGGGCCGGTGCGGTCGCCCAGCAGCGGAACGCGAGCCGCGAACCGCCGGAGCTGGGGCCGGGGGCGAAGCTCGATTGCGGGATCGTCCTGCTCATCGACGAGATCGACAAGGCGGATGCGAGCGTGCCGAACGGATTGCTCGAGACGCTCGGCCAAGGCACGTTCGATGTGCCTGGGGTCGGCCGAGTCCAACGACGTGGCAGCGCCCCGCTCGTCATTCTGACCACGAACGACGAGCGCACGTTGCCGGCCGCGTTCGTGCGACGTTGCCTCGTGCTGCACCTGCGGCTGCCCGAGAACGACGAGTTGGTCGATTGGCTCGTCGTTCGTGGTCGCGTGCATTGTCCGGGCTTGCCGGAGTCGATCCTTCGCCGTGCCGCGTCCCAGCTCCGGGATGATCGCCGGGTGATGCGGGACGCGGGGCTACCCCCTCCAGGCCAAGCCGAATACCTCGACCTGCTTGCGGTCCTCGCCGAGCGCTCGCCCCACGAGGGCGAGACGGAGGGGTTGGTGGAACGGCTTGCTCGATTCGTACTTCGGAAGCATGGGGACCTCGGCTCGCCGCGCTCGGAAGCTCCCGGCCGCCTCTGGGACCCGCGATAGCCTCGGCCTCATGCGACGCGTCGGCGGATGGTGGGGACGCCTCATCGCGATCTGGAGAGGCATCGAGCGAACGTTGCGGAGCTGGGTGGGGCTCCCGTCGATCAACCCGCTCGCCCTGCCACCGCGTGACGAGCTCGAACTACTCTCTCGGGGCGAGGGCGCCCGAGGGCGAGTTGGACGTGCCGACCTTGCGCAAGCGCTCCATGGAGCCCGCGAAGGAACAGACCACGAGCACAGGATCGCGGAGCTCATGGGGTACGCAGTGCGCCCGGTTCGGCCCATCGCGGTCGTTCCCCCCTCGAAGCCATCGTCGAACCCTCAAACCGAGGCTCGGCTTCCCAGCCCCGAAGCGCTGGTTTACCCCGCCACTCCCTTTTGGCGGGTCGAGGAAGTTCGATTCGCGGACGTGGAATCGCCACCGGTCGTCGCGGAGCCGGCCGCTGCCGTCGAAGTGCTCACGATCGCCGACCTGGGCCGAGACCCGACCGCCACGGCTCCCCGTCCCCAGCCCCCCATCACGCCGTGGCCACACCTGCGACGAACCATGGAGGAGGTGACGGGGTGGTTTCGAACGGTAGGCGGGGTGGACATCGTGGCGCTCACGGATCGACTCAGTCGAGGAATCCCCATCGTGAATGTCCCACGTCGTCGGCAGCGTGTGCGAGTTCGACGTCTCATCGTCATCCTGGATCGGGCCGATCGACTCATTCCATTTTGGAGTGACGAGGACGATGTCTATGCACATTTGGAAGCGGAGTTCGGACAAGAGCGGATTGTCCCTCTCCGATGGAAACACGGTCCTTCACCCCACCCCGAGGCCCTGAAGGTCGACGGAGCCGTGGGTCCGGGAGACGCGATTCTTGTACTCAGCGATCTCGGGATCTATGGCGACGAGGAGCTTCGCCGAACCTGGCTCGAGCTGGGCGATGCACTCGGGAGTCGTGGTGCGGCGGCCTGGGCCCTCATCCCGTGTCCCGCCTATCGTTGGCCTCCCCACGTGCGTCGATCGTGGCGCACGATCGATTGGGCAAATCCCGCGCGCGCGCCCCAGCTCGGAGGTTGTGATCCCACCCAACTCGAACGAAGGCGAGATCGCCTGCTCGCGTTGCTTTCGCTGAGCGTCCTCACCGAGCCCGCCTTGATCCGCGAGATCCGTGCCGCACTCCCGGCGACGCTCGTCGATCTCGGCACCGAAGGCGACGCCTGGAATCATCCTCGAGCCCGGGCTCACCGCAGGGGCCTCGTCTGGTCGGAGGAGCTACGCCGACATGCAGCGGCGATGTTCGATACGCCATCGGCCGAAGACGGCGTATTGCTGTCCGATGATGTCCTGCTGAACCGCGTCGTCGCGATCCTTCGCGAGCGGCACCGATCCATTCCGCGCGAGATCTGGATGGAGGAGGTCTGCCGGATTCTCGTTCGATTTCCGGACCGCGCATTCCTGAGGGCGGAGGACGTCGAACAGGCGATCGGCTTCATGCAGAAGGTCCGTGCGTTCGTGCGTGACGATCCCAACGCCCGACTTGCGGAGACCATCGAGATTGGAGCCTGGGCTGAGCGGATGACCGGACGCCTCGATGAAGAGGCCTGGAACCATCGGCGCTTGGGTCAGACGTTGGTCGACATCCGAAAGGTCGTGGGGGCTGGCCGGCCGTTGCCGCCAGGGCTGACGTTGCAGCGTCTTGCGGTCGGTGAGTCGGGTCATGACGGAGGGGTATGGACCCTTCGACAGGTGGGTACGGGCTTGATCGGACTTCGTGGAATGGGGTCACGAGAGGCAGGGCAGGAGCGCGGCAGCCCTATCGCGACGCTCTTTGCAGGTGTGCCGACGTGTTCCGTCACCTTGGCGGCGGGCCGGCGAGCGGCGCTTCATGATCTCGGCGAGCGGCCGGAGCCGATCGTCGATGTCGGCGACGAAGACGAGATCGTCGTCGCGACCGATGCGATGGACGTCGTGTTGCGGAAGGCGACGCGTCCCCAGTGGGCGCATGCGGCGGGGCGCGATCGCTTTGGCCTCTGGGCTTCGTTTCGGGTGGGCGAGGTGGTGCAGCGCATGCGCTGGATCCCGCCCGGGCGGTTTTGGATGGGGTCGCCCGAGACGGAGGAGGGGCGGGATTCGTGGGAATCGCGACATCAGGTCACGTTGACCCAAGGGTTCTGGCTCGCGGACGCGCCGTGCACACAAGCGTTGTGGGAAGTCGTCATGGGGGAAAACCCGAGCCGGTTTCGATCGCCCAGACGACCGGTCGAGCAGGTGTCGTGGGACGACGTTCAACAGTTCGTTCAGCGACTGAACCAGCGGACCGAAACCCTCGACGTGGGTCTGCCCACGGAGGCGCAGTGGGAGTACGCCTGCCGTGCCGGTACCGAGACGTCGACGTACGCGGGTGAGATGCAGATCCTCGGGGACCGCAACGCTCCGATCCTGGACGAGATCACCTGGTACGGAGGCAACAGTGGCGTCGGATACGAGCTCTCGGACGGCGATGACGCTTCGAAGTGGCCCGAGAAGCAGCATCCACGCACGCGTGTAGGGACGCGCGACGTGGCGCTCAAGCAGCCCAACGCATGGGGGCTGTACGACATGCTGGGGAACGTCTATGAGTGGTGTGCGGACGCATGGTCTTACGGACAAGACTACGACCCGGGTTCGGTGAGCGACCCCTTCCAAGCCGATGGCCCGTACCGAGTGATCCGGGGCGGCAGCTGGGACAGCTACGCCCGCCGCGTCCGAGCGGCGTACCGCCGCGGCAACGAGCCGGGCCTCCGCTACGACTACCTCGGGTTTCGTTTGGCTCGAGGTCAGGGACTGCGCTAAGGGGCGGAGCCCAAGAGAAACCCGGAGTAGGGCGCGGAGCAAGGGTCGCGGAGCGGCCCGGCGAGCGCCCGGCGGTCGGGCGGGGAGGTCACGGATCGTGCGGATGAAGTGCTTCGCGATTCCGGCGCTCGCACCCGACGACATCGCGGGCGAGGTGTCGCGCTTTCTCGAGGGGCACCGTGTGCTCACGGTCGATCGGCAGTTCGTCGCCGATGGGGCCGCAAGCTATTGGGCGGTGTGTGTCACCTACCTCGAGTCGGGGGCACGCGAACCGGCGCAGACGCAATCGCAGGCCGGCTAGGGCACGGGTGACGCCGGACGAGGAGCGTCGACGTTTGGCGGTGGGCATTCCACCCGTGTGGGCCGACGCGTGGGGCGAGGATGAGTTCGGTGTGTTTGCCTCGTTCAGCGTGGGCGCGGTCGACTACCGCCTGCGGTGGATTGCACCGGGGACCTTTCGTATGGGGTCGCCGGACACGGAAGCGGGACGTTGGGACGGTGAGGGCCCGCAGCACGACGTGACCCTGACGAAGGGGTACTGGCTCGCGGAGACCCCTTGTACGCAGGCGTTGTGGCACGCGGTCATGGGCGAGAACCCGAGTCGCTTCGTGTCACCGCTGCGACCGGTGGAGGGGGTCTCGTGGGACGACGTGCACCGGTTTCTCGCGGTGTTGAACGAGCGGGTCGAGGGGCTGGGCGCGAGGCTGCCCACCGAGGCGGAATGGGAATATGCCTGCCGTGCAGGGACGACCACCTCGACCTATGCGGGTGAGCTCGAGATTCTTGCGACGTGCAATGCACCGCGACTTCACGACATTGCTTGGTACAGCGGCAACAGCGGGGTCGGGTTCGACCTGAACGACGGACACGACAGCTCGGGCTGGCCGGAAAAGCAGTTCGACCACGACCATGCGGGCACCCGGGAGGTTGGGGGGAAGCGTCCGAACCCATGGGGGCTGTACGACGTGCTCGGGAACGTCTTCGAGTGGTGCGCCGATGCTGCCTTTCGTCCATACGGCCACGCGGCGGTCATCGACCCCTTCCATGCCGGTGGCCCGTACCGAGTGTTCCGGGGCGGCAGCTGGAGCAGCCGCGCCCGCAGCGTCCGGGCGGCGCACCGCCGCGGCAGCGAGCCGGGCTACCGCATCGTCTACCTCGGGTTTCGTTTGGCTCGAGGTCAGGGACTGCGCCAAGGGGCGGAGCCCGAGCGAGGGACGGAGTCAGGGCGCGGAGCAAGGGCCCGCGGAGCGGCCCGGCGAGCGCCCGACGGATGACAGGTTGTGCCCCCGCGGCCCCAACCAGAGACATCCGTCCTCCCCCGCGCTCGCTTCCCCTCGACGACCTCCGCACCCCGTCCCCTTCGGACAATATCGTCCGCTGCCCGACTCCCCTAGAGTCCCCCGCGGTGACCGACCAACCGCACGACGGCCTGTTTCGCTGGACGTTCCAAACGCCCACGAACGCAGCCGCTCTGCTCCGCAGCATCATCCCCGCGGACCTGCGCGACGTCATCGCGTGGGATCGACTCACCCTCGAGCCCGGCGAACTTCCAGCACCCGCGGGCGACGACGATCGGCGAACCGACCTGCTCTTCTCCGCCGACATCCCAGGCGGTCGAGCCTTCATCTATCTGCTGCTCGAGCACCAGAGCACGAGCGATCGCGACATGGTGCTTCGCATGCTCGGCTACATGACGCGCATCTGGGAACGCTTCCGCGCGAGCGACTCCGGACCACTCCCTCCGATCTTCCCAGTCGTCGTAGCCCATGCCCGTCACGGTTGGCGAGCCCCCGTCGCCTTCCACGATCTCATCGTACCCACACCGAGCTCCATTCCGACGCTTGCCGAAGCGACACCGAAGTTCTCGATCGTCATGGAGGATCTCGGCCAACTCAGCAACGAAGACCTTCGCGCGAAGGTCCTCGGTGCATTCGCAACTCTCGTCCTCTGGGCGATGCGAGACGCCCGGGACGGCCGCGAGCTCATCGCCAACATCGACCACTGGGCAAGCGAGTTCGTTCAGGCACTCGAGGCCGAGGGCGGGGCGGAGGCGCTGGGCCATTTGTTCCGGTACATTTCCCGTTCCACGGAAGGTCTACGATTCGAAGATCTTCAGGCCAAACTGAGAGGGTTCGCGCCCGCCGCAGAGGAGATCGCCATGACCATCGCCGAAGACATGCACAAGAAGGGGCTCGAGCGAGGACTCGAACAGGGGCTCGAGCGTGGGCTCCTCCTCGGCCAGCGAAACACGTTGCTCAAGCAGCTTTCGCTCAAGTTCGGGCCACTCGGCGATGAGGTTCGGGTTCGGGTCGAGCAAGCGACCGCCGCGGATCTTGGCCTCTACGTCGAGCGAGTGTTGACCGCAGACACGATCGACGCCGTCTTCACATCCTCGTGATGTCCACGGCCAAGACGATCGACGTGGTCTTCGACCGATCCGTGATCAACGTGACCTCGCTGCTGAGCAGCCGCGTCGAGCCACGCCCGACCTCGTGGGGGAACGCCATCCGAACCCTGTCGATGCTGGCCGGTGGGCCGTTTGGAGCAACGACGAATCAGCGATGGGCACGCGAATGCGGCCGGCGGGCACACCTCCAATGCCGATCCGTGCCGTCACCAGTGCGCGAGCTCTCCTTGTAGCCGCACGACCCGCTGCGCCTCGAACAGAATCAGCAAGTGCCCGACGACCAAGCGGTCATCACCGAAAAAGCGCACCGTGCTTTCGGTGACGAAATCTCCCGCCCGAGCCCCGAGCCGCTCGCGGGAAGGATCCGCGAGGTCTTGTGCAGCAAGCGGTTCGGGCCATCCTGCCGGGTCGACGTCGTCCGGCGGCACAGCGAACACGGCTCGCATTCGACGATCCGCGATGAGCAGGTTCCAGTGGAAGTAGTCGCCATCCATCTCGTTGCCGCGGAGCACCACCCAGCGTCGGTTCGGTGAACTTGCGACGTGGGTCCAGCCCTTCGTGGTGTCGGCTGCGTTGCTCGACGGAACCGTACGCACGCGACCCGTTTCATCGAAGACGAAGGTCGAGTCAGAGAAACTTCCGCCCGCGGACGAGGAAGCGTCCATTGGCGTGCACTCGAACGGATGAGCGTTTTTGTCCGAGCCACCGCAGTCGGCGGGCCACTGCAATTGGACCGCTTTCGTCTCGAGGTCGGCGTAGACGGACAGAGCGTGGGAAGCCATGTTCTCGTTGGCATCCAAGAGCTGGATGCAGACGTGACGCCCGTTCTGGTCGACTGTGAGATCGTCGTCCGACATCAGCGATACCTCGACCTCCGACTCCCCTGCGCATGTGGTCGAGGGAACCCATGGACCGCTCACGGTCTCCGAATGACCGGTCGCCAGGTCGATCTCGACGAGCCGCGACGCGGCTTGGAGAACCACGATCGAACGACCGTCACGAACGAAGCGCGGCGCCGAAGCTCCCGTGATCGACCCGATCAGGCGTTGGACGGTTCCATCGACTGCGAGCTCGAACACACCCTCCTCGCCCGCGACGACGAGTGGCAGAACGCCGAACGGTTCGGGTGCTCGCAACTCGTCCTCGAGAGGGACGTCGGCGACGGCAGCCGGCTCGGGGTTCGAGGGCGGCTCGGTCGAGGCCTCTCGCCGGCCCGAGGAGCAAGCCGTGACGACGACGAACAGCGGGAGTAGGGCCTTCATGTCGCCATCCTAGCGCCGTCGACATCCCCCACGCGAACGGTGAGGGTTGGGCGGTCGCGGGTCTCGAGCAGCGCTCCCAAAGTCCACGCGATCGGTTGGCCGTCGATCTCCTTGCGAGGCAGTTCGCCCGTGGCACTCGTCGCTTTGGTTTTGATGTTGCTATTGCCGAGTGCCTGCGCCGGGCACTTCAGAAATGGCATGCGCTTCACACCGAAGCGGTCGCTCCTGATCAGCGCGTCCTCGAAATCCATCCTTTTTGCCCGAACCCACGACCGCCGACCTCGAGCGCGTCGTCGTGCGCATGCTTCGGAAGTTGCACGAGCGCTGAGGCGACGGGCTTGGTGTCGGCGACGATGAGGTTGCCACGGAGTCCTCCGCGATGGCTTCGTGTTACGCCGCATCGCTCCAGAACCGAGACCTCTTTGGTGCTCGCGCGGGGTCGGTCCGCAGCCGACGCCCAACGACGCAGCACGGTTGAAGGTTGGCATCCAGGGTTTCGACCTCGATGCCCAGGTGGCGTTCGATGGTGGCGGCCGTAAACGTCTCGAACGCATGGTGAGGTACGTGACCCGGCCCGCACTCTCGAACGAGCGGCGACCAAGATGCCGGATGGCCGCATTCGCGTCGCTTTCAAACGGGCGTGGTCGGATGGCACGGCCGGCGGCTCACGTGACATGTGGGCGATCGGAACAAAGTTCCGTCGGATTCCTTCGCTGACGTCCTTGGACGGCCGACCGGCCGCTCCCGTTGGGTGTGGCGGTACGAGAGTCTACCCGGCTACCCTCTCGTGGTTCACGGCCGCGGCGATCATCGGTGTCGCGCAACTGAGCCTCGAGACCATGAGCAGCGTAGATCTGCGACTCCTCGACGAATTGGCAACCGTCTACAGCACAGGAGACGAAGCTCGAACCTTCCTTGTCCGCTGCGGTGTTCCTCCGAACAGAATCCCCACATTCGGTAACCCGGCGACGTTCTGGTCCGCGGTGCTCGAAGCTCAAGCCAACGGGCTCCATCCCGGTGTGGCTTCGTTGATTGTGGGGGCCGCCGCTGCGTTTTCCGGCAACTCGGTGTTCAAGGAGTTATTGCCCGACCAGGGGAAGAAGACCCAGCCTCCCCAAGCGACAGGCAAGAGCTCCAAGTCTGCTGGCCCTCCGCGGTCATCGACGGCAACGAAGCGAAAGCAAGCCAAACGTCCGCGGACCACCGCCAACGACCCCGTCCCAGGCCCCGTCCGCGTGTTCGTGTCGTCGACGTTCCTCGACAACCGCGAACGTCGGGGCGTCGTCGAAGATGCGATCCTCGCGGCTGGCTTCGTGCCGGTAGGCATGGAGCGGTTCACGGCCGACCCCGACCACACGGCGGTCGATGCCTGCAAGGAACTCGTCCGCGGCTGCGGCCTGTTCATCGGGATCGTCGCACATCGCTATGGGTGGATCCCCGACGGTGAGGAACGATCGATCACCGAGATCGAGTACGACACGGCCAAGGAGAGCGGGCTGTCACGGCTGATGTTCATGATCGACCCAGCCGAGCCCGTCAATCCACCGACGGACTTCGATACGGGGACCGATCGTTGGAAGAAGCAAGAACGGCTCGAGGCATTTCGTCACAAGGTGAATGGCGATCAGATGCCCGGTCTGTTCAAGCCCTTCACCTTGGGTACGCGGGTCTCGACCGCGCTCAGTGAGTTCAAGCGCAAGCGGGCCACGCCACCGGTTCCAGCCGAGCGGGACCGACCCAAGGCCAAGGAAACGCGCCGCAAACCTACGAACGAGAGCGATGGCCCGGTCACGCGAGCCGAGCTCGAAGCCTACGCCAAGCGGATCGAAGCCGAACACGATCAGCTCGCACTCATCGGGTTCAAGACCCGCACCCGTCTGGCGATGCCGCTCGACGATCTCTATGTCCCGCTCGATGCGATGATCGACCGCGCAAGCCGAGCGCGGGAACACTACGGCAGTGCCGCCCTAGCCGAGTCGGCCAAGGCGGAGGACCTTCGGCTGGTCCGGCAGGATCTGCCGCTCGCCGATGCGTTCGCGTGCGCGACAAAGGTGCGCAAGCGGGGCTTGGTGCTATTGGGCGACCCGGGCTCGGGCAAGACCACGCACCTCAAGCAGCTCTTGCTCAAGGTCGTACGCGAAGGTTCGGAGTCGATCGGACTGCAACCCGATGTCGTGCCTGTCTTCCTGCACCTCCGAAATCGGGGCGAACGGGACCTTTCGAGTTTCATCGAGTCCGAACTCCACAACGGAGCCATGGCGTATGAACCGGGGTTCGGCAAACGCCTATGCCAACGCGATCGCTTGCTGCTCTTGCTCGATGGGCTCGATGAGGTCGCGAATGCGACCGCGCGTGCCGAGACGGCGCGGTGGATCGAATCCGCCCGGAAAGTCCTGCCGAAGAGCTACCTGCTCGTGACCTGCCGGTATGCCGGATATGCGGCGGAGGCCGTCGAACTCGATGCAGCATTCCTCGAGCTGCATCTGCGACCGATGAGCGACGCCCAGATGAAGTCGTTCGTGACGAACTGGTATGCCTCGGTCGAGCGGCAGATGTGCACCGATGAAGCGGTCGCGGCAGCACGTGCGCAGGACAACACGAAGGAGCTTCTCGCGGAGCTCGGGCGGACGGAGTTCGTCGCCAACGCACGGGTCTACGAGATGACCCGCAACCCTCTTCTTCTGACGACGATCTGCTTGGTCCACCGGGACTCGGGTCGACTTCCGACCGCGCGTGCCAAGCTGTATGAGGAAAGCGTCGCGGTGTTGCTCGAGCGGTGGCGTCACCAAGTTCGAGGTGGAGACCTGCTTTCGGCCGAGAACGCACTTGCCGTGCTCCAGCCCGTGGCGGCGTGGATGCACGAGCAAGTTGGGCGTACGCGGGCGAGCGAGGCGGAGCTCGTGGGGCCCGTTGGGCAGGTGCTGCAGCGGCAGCGGAACGTCACGATCGATGCGCCCGGGTTCTTGCGGGCGGTTCGAGACCACAGCGGGCTCTTGACGGGTTGGAGCGTCGACGAGTACGGGTTCATGCACCTCGGGCTGCAAGAGTTCTTGACCGCGCAGTGGATGCGGAACGAGGGGCTGACGGACCCGCAGGTGTTCGACGCCTTGGCAGGGCGGTTCCTCGAGAGTTGGTGGCGCGAGGTCATCCTGCTACTGCTGGCCCAACGCAACCCGAGCGTGTTCGAGCCGTTCATGCGGGCATTGTTGCGACGAGGTGATTTGGACCAACTGATCGAGACGGAGGTCATGTCGCTCGCGATGCGCGAGGCTGCGGAGGTTTCGACGAGGCCGTTCGAGGAGGTGCTGCGGCAGACGACCGGGGAGCGGCAGTTGGCCGCGGCGAAGCTTCTGGCCCGGGTGGTGCCGACGGCCGTGGATGCGCTTGGCGAGCTCTTGCGGGACCACCCGAGCCGCACGGTACGGGAGTGGTGGAGAGCTCGGAAGGGGTTGGGGACTGCAGTCCAGACTCGGATGTCGCCGCGTGGAGGAGTGGAGCTCGTGTTCATCCCCGGGGGGAAGTTCACGATGGGGTCGCCTGAGGACGAAGTGAAGCGCGATGACGACGAGGGACCGCAGCACGAGGTGGAGCTCGCAAGCTTCTATATGGCGCGTGCGCCTGTGACCAATGCACAGTATGCGGAGTTTGTGTCGGCGAACCCCGAGTACGGGAAGCCGGAGTATTGGGCAGACAGTCGGTACAACCAGCCCGAGCAACCGGTGGTTGGAGTGATCTGGGAGGACGCGCAGGCGTATTGCGAGTGGGCGGGACTGGTGCTGCCCACGGAAGCGCAGTGGGAATACGCATGCCGAGCGGGGACGACGACGGCGTACTCGACGGGTGAGGATGAAGCGGCGTTGGCTCGAGCTGGTTGGTACGACGAGAACTCCGAAGGTCGGCTTCACGCGGTGGGGCAGAAGGAGCCGAACGGGCTTGGGCTCTACGACATGCATGGGAATGTTTGGGAGTTGTGCTTGGACGCGTTTGAGAGCTATGGGGTGTCGGAGCCTCGGAGTGGGGACGGGCTAAGAAAGGAACCAGTTGGCGATGCCCACCGTGTGCTCCGCGGCGGTAGCTGGTACAGCCCTGCTCGCATCGCGCGGTCGGCCTACCGGGCCCTCGCCCCCTCGGGCAACCGCGGCGGCTACTTCGGGTTTCGTCCAGCCCAGGGCATCCACTGACGCCTTTACCTCTCACGAAGTTGCGAATCCTGCGCAGCCTTCTACGTAGACGAAGTCCCGGTTGCGCGAGGGCCGAGGCGAAGCCGGCCGGAGCGTGAAGATGACCGTCGCGTGACGGTGGACCCATAAGTTCCAGCAAAAAAGCTTGTGGCGGCAGGGTGGTGGGCGGGTCAGTGGCCGCGGGAAGGGCACGCATGCCGCACGCCTTCACGCCCGAGCGCTCGTCCGCCGCACGGCCTGGTTGCGTCGTTGCGCCACGACGTCGTGCTCGGCACCGTGGGCTCGCCAACGTGGCGCTCGGTCGCCTCGATCGCGTCGTCGTCGAGCAGATCCGCCCTGCCGGCTATGCGCGGTACATGGATGACCTCGTGCTGTTCGACGACGGCCGGAGCCAAGCTCCGCGCGGCTCGGGCACGCATCCAGGACGTCCTCCAAGAGATGGGACTGCTCGCCAAACCACAGGCGACCATGCTCGCCCCGACACATGCAGGTATGCCATGGCTCGGCTTCGTGATCTTCCCTGCCGTCGTCCGCGTTTGTCCTGGAAATCGCCAACGGATCGTCGCGCGGTGGCCACCCTGACGTTTCCGCACGACAAGGGGGCGAGCCCGTTGGCGATGCCAACCGTGTGCTCCGCGGCGGTAGCTGGAACAGCACTGCTCGCAACGCGCGGTCGGCCTACCGGAACCACGACCACCCGGGCAACCGCAACGACAACATTGGGTTTCGTCCAGCCCAAGGCTTTCCACCTCTCCCGACGTTTCGGGTCGATCACCCAAGGGTGGTGATCCGAACGCAGTGCATGGGATGCCCAGGCCCGCCTTCCCGTACGGCGCCGCCCCAGGACGGCGAACCGTCGAACATGACCAGGACCGCCCTGGGCTCGTAGGCACGCCGAACGCTCAGGGCGGTCCGCTCTTTCGCGTGGTTGCGCGCAAGCGCGCAACCACGCGCTCGGGTCGGGGCTTCGCCTCCCTCCCCTCGCGTCACCGACCCGGAAAACGCGGACGCTCGCTACGCGTGATGTTGGCTCGCTTCGCTTCGCGCACAAAGGCAACTCGATCCTATGCGGATGGGTATGCGAGGTCGGCTTCGCTTCGCCGAACGATGTGAAGGGGTAAAGGGGTCAGTGGATACCCTGGGCTGGACGAAACCCGATGCTGACGTAGCGGAGGCCCGGGTGGACGTGGTTCCGGTAGGCCGACCGCGCGAGGCGAGCGGGGTTGTCCCAGCACCCGCCGCGGAGCACACGGGAGGCATCGCCAACTGGTTCCTTTCTTGACCCGTCCCCATGCCGAGGCTCCGATACCCCATAGCTCTCAAACGCGTCCAAGCACCACTCCCAAACATTCCCGTGCATGTCGTAGAGCCCGAACTCATTGGGCTCCTTCTGCCCCACCGCGTGAGGCCGCCCCTGGGAGTTCTGCACGTACCAACCAGTTCGAGCCAACGCCGCTTCATCCTCACCCGTCGAGTACGCCGTCGTCGTCCCCGCTCGGCATGCGTATTCCCACTGCGCTTCCGTGGGCAGCACCAGTCCCGCCCACTCGCAATACGCCTTCGCGTCCTCCCAGCTCACTCCAACGACCGGTTGCTCGGGCTGGTTGTACCGACTGTCTGCCCAATACTCCGGCTTCTCGTACTCGGGGTTCGCCGACACAAACGCTGCATACTGGGCATTGGTCACAGCCGTACGCGCCAGATAGAAGCCCGCCAGCTCCACCTCGTGCTGCGGTCCCTCGTCGTCAAGGCGCCCCCCTTCGTCCTCCGGCGACCCCATCGTGAACGTGCCCCCCGGAACGAACACGAGCTCCACCCCACCACGCGGCGACATCCGGGTTCGAACCGTAGCCCCTCGCCCAACGCGTTCCTTCCACCACGTCCGAAGTTCTTGGTTCGAGTGGTCCCGCAACAACGCCTCCACACCCGCCAACGCTTTCGGCATCACCCTGCCCAACAACCTCGCCGCGGCGAGCTGCCTTGGCACCAAAGCAGGTTCGCTCCCGCCAACCCCCATCGCACGCCAGAACCGAGCCCACACACTCGACTCACCTCGGACCCCAAGCCGCAGCAACTCCTCGAACGGCGCCGCAGAGAGCTTCGCCGTCTCCTCGAGCGCCCGCTCCATGACCTGCGACTGAGCCCACTGCTCGAACCCCGGCTGCCGAACCACCGCCCGCATGAACTCCTCGAACACGGCCGGGTTGTGCAACGCGAGCATCAGCAGGATGACCTCTTCCCACCAACTCTCCCCGAATCGCGCCGCTAGCCATTCAAACTGCTTGGGATCCCGTAACCCTTCGTTGCGAAACCACTGTGCCGTCAAGAACTCCTGCAACCCCAAATGCATGAACCGGTACTCATTCATGCTCCAACCGGTGAGCAAACCCGCGTGATCGCGGGTGGCCTGCAAGAACTCCCCGGCCTGCAGCTCGACACCTCGCTGACGCGCAAGGGCGGAATCCACCGGCCCGACGAGTTCCTCCTTGAGCGCGAAAGTCCGATCCGGCTCGGTGTGCATCCATTTCGCCACCGACTGCATCACGTCGAACGCCTGTTCGGTCGAAAGGGGGATCTCGCCGAATCGATCGCGCCAGCGCTCGAGCAACACCTTGATGCTCTCTTCGTAGAGCCGCGCCCGATCGCGGGGCAATCGGCCCGAATCGCGGTGGACGAGACAGATCGTGGTCAGGAGCAGCGGGTTGCGGGTCATCCCGAAGAGCCGGGGATGAGTGAAGTCCTTGTGGGTCAGCGCAGCGAGCAGCGCATGGGCACCCGTGGACGCTTTCTCCTTCGCCCTGGCCTCATCGTCGTGATGAAACTGGCGCTCGACCGACGCGTACCAGTTGCGAACGAACGTCTCCATTTGCGCGTCGTCCATCGGGCGCAGCTGCAACTGGAGGAAGCGGGCATCGAGCTCGACGCTGTGCCCCTTGTAGCCCGCATAGCGACAGGTGACGAGGACGTAGCTATCGGGCAGCTGACGAAGCAGCGCCTGCTCGATCCAGCGCGACACCTTCATGCGCTCGTCCTCATCGGCGACTTCATCGAGCCCGTCGAGGAGCACGAGCAAGCGATCGCGCTCGAACAGACGGTGACCAAAATCGCGCTCCGTCCCCATGCCCTCGAGCTCGCGGGCCATGAAGCTGCGAAGGTCGATCGATTCGCGCAGGTTTCGTAGCGGCAAGAAGACGGGCACGATGCCGGTGGGTAAACCGAGCGACGCCGACCCATCGCGCTTGACCTTCAACAACGTCTGCTTGAGGTGGGTCGTTTTCCCCGAGCCCGGATCGCCCAGCAACACGACGCCCCGTCGCCCCATCGACGTCGCCTTGCGGAACGCATCGATGAGACACAGTGGCTTGGACACGGTGCCACCGGAACGGTCGAAGTCGTGTCGAGCCTCCGACGGAAACCCCAGGCCTTCGCTGTCGTACACCTCGGCCCCGCGAAGCGTGAGATCGAGGTGAGCGTCGAGGGGCACGTAGAGGCCATCGAGCGGCACCGGGACGCGTTTGCGGGTCATGACACCGAGGAGTTGCAGGTCGCGGTGCTCCTGCTCGATGCGATGAAGATAGCGTTGCAGCTCTGGCGGAGCGATCGGATCGGGCACCGCCGTGAGCGTGGCCTCGAGTCGGGCCCATGCATCTCGGATGCAATCGTGGTGGCGTGCGCTGACCGGCTCGTCGCACGCCCGGTCGACGGCGCGCCCCAGCAACCCATGGCGATGCAGCATGGGCACCGCCACCGACCATTGGTCCCGCCCGTTTCTCGCCTTGGGAATCAGGTCCTCCGCGAGACCGACGCGGATCAAGAATGCATCGGGAGCCGGATAGGCCTGACCAAAACACTCGATGAGCTCGCGCCAGTCCACGCTCAGGTTCACGATGTGAAGTCAGCCCAAGCTTTGCGGATCATCCCGTGGTACGCCGCAACTCGAGGGTCGGCGAGCACCTCGTTGACCAACGTCTCGAGCCAACCCCGACCTTGAAGGTTCGGCAGGACCAGGTACCAGGCCTCACGCGCGGTCGCGACCTTCGGGATTTCGGCGGCCGGCAACCCAATATTCGTCAAAAGGAAGGAGAGGCTTACAGGATCGGAATAGGCAAGGACGAGGGTATCGGTGAGCTTCCGAAGGCTGGGCATGGTTCCGTCGGGCCGCTGCAGGCTGGGATCCGAGCTCACGGCCGCCAGGCTGAGAACCGCATTTCCAGGGAAATCCTTTGCAGCTTGTCGAATCAGCTTCTCGACACCATCCACAAGTATCCCGGCCTCGAGCCGCTGCATCACGTTCGACCAGAACACGACCGACGTCCCGAAAGATGGCACCTGGCCGGGTGGAAACCCGATCCTTCGCAGCAAGGTTCGCGCAGCCCCTTCGTCGCTATAAACCTGGGCGAGCTCGTCTTCCACCTCGACGCGATTGGGCATGCGTCACGACCTTACCAGCGTAGGTCCCCTGTCGTGCATTCACGATGGAACGGCCCATCGGCCGGATCGTTTCCGAGCCTCGCACGCCCTCCGCAATCCCGTTAGGGTGCCGCTGTGGCACTCCGGATCGATTTCACCCGCCCCGAGACCCGACAACTGCACGAAGTGCTAGTCACTCAATACTGGGGCGCGCAGCAGCTCGTCACACTGGTCCAGCAAGCGGACTATAGCCCCGCCGACGTACACTTCCACGAATCGATGCGCGACACGTGGCAGGCCACGCTCATCGCGGTCGACCGTGCGCTCAAACTCGTGCCCCTGCTCGAGGCGGTGTTGCAGGATCGTCGAGCCGCAGACATCCACGCCACGGTCCGGGAGTTTCTGACGGCCGAACCGGCCATGCCGGTCCCGGCCGAGCGGCCGCGATTGCGGGCCGTCTCCGACGATGCCGAGGCGGTCACGACCTTCGAGAAGGTCATGGGCAGTGTACCGACCTTCCTCGACGTTTCGTTTCTCCGTACGGGGGTCGAGGCTTCGCGAGCCGTCTGCAAACTTGTGGTCACGTTCGTCGATGCCACGAACCATCCGCATCGTTGCATCGGGACGGGATTTCTCATCGCACCGCAACACGTGCTCACCAATCACCACGTGCTCGTCGACGAAAGTCATCGATTGAGCCGGGTGGAGGCCATTTTCGATTACGAATCCTCGCAGGGCGGCGCGTCGCTCGAGCCCAAGTCCGTTGATGCAGTGCTCGATTCGGTGTGCGCCGAAGCAGATGGTGATTGGGGATCGTTCGATCTGGAGGCGCCGATAAGCGACCGGATACCACTGAAGTTCGCATCCAAACCCGCCGAGGTCGAAGACTGGATCGCTATCATTCAGCACCCGAACGGTTTGCCCAAGAAAGTCGCGGTCCATCACAACATCGTCACGTACGCCGATGCCGACATCGTGCAGTACATCGTCGACACCGATCTCGGTTCCTCCGGGTCCCCTGTGTTCAATCACGATTGGGAGGTCGTCGCTTTGCACCACGCCGGCGGCGATCGGCCAGTGCCCGGGACGAGCGTTCGCGCGTACCGCAACGAAGGCATCCCCATCGCCAAAGTAAAGGCCCGACTCGAAGCGCGCAAGATGACGTTCGGTCATTGATCGCCATCCGGTCGCTCGCAATGACCCGTGGACGTTCGACGAATACCGTAAGACGATCTCACGCGCGGAGGTGGCTACATGAACGGATTTGGAGCGAAGCACACTCACGAACCGAACATTATCGTGATCCAATAGCGATCCCATTCTGGACCCTGCAGGCCTGCGAATGCGAAGATCTCGCCATAGTTCCGCATGGTGGACACTTGGGCGTACGAAAGGGGGCCGTCGAATGGGAGGGGTGTACTCCACATCGTATCGAGCGTGGAGGTGACGCGACGCAGTTCCCCGCCGGGGAGTACGAAGAAGCCTTTGTCGTCCGCCGTAGGACCGACAATCGTCCACAACCGCTCAGCCTCCGGTACCGGTGAAACCGACAACTCGACGCCAGCGGCATCCAGCCGATGCATGGCCAATACCGGATCGCCACCGAGCATGAAGGCAAACACGCCACCATCGGCCGCCGCACGCAAATCTTGGAGCGAGCCTGGGAGAACCGTCATCCATTCCTCGTCCCCCGCGGCCGAGTACTTTCGGATCTCGGCTTCCTCGCTGGCCGAGGCAATCAAGGCCCCATGAAACACGGCCTGATCGGCCCCCACGGCGATCGCCGCGATGGCGTATGCCGGATTGCCACCGGGGTTGCGTTCCCAAAGCAGGGTCCCATCGGCCTCGTATCGGCGCACGATGGATTGCGGACACTCACCCGCTGAAGCACAAACATACTCGTACGTGACCACCCGATCGGCTTCGTCGACCAGGATGCCGCTCGCTTCCCCAGTGCAGTCGCTCCACCCCGTGTATTGGCCATCATAGTCCACCGACCACGTCTCCTCGAGGTTGGCGTCGAGCGCCTTGAACCACTCGCGTTGCAGCATCGGCTCCACGGAGGTGCTTCCGCGAACCCGGAGCGTTCCGTCACTCACAAAGGCGATGGCCCCATACATTTGACCTGCGACCGTGACGCTATCGATGAGGGTCGTGTCCGCCGCGAATACGTCGAGGCGTGTCTGGCCTGGAGGTGTGACCGAACCGTTGACAACCGGTATCGAGTACGAAGTCACCGCAACGCGGCCATCGGCTGCAATCGCGATATCGCAGAGGGTCGTTTGGACGTCGCCGTCGGGTGTCGGAATGACAACGGACCGCTGGTCCAGTTCGTCCAACGCGGCCGCGGCGTCCCCCGACTCTACATTCGAACCCGACTCATCGGCGAGCTCGCCCGTCGACTTCGTCGGCAACATGCATGCCGTGAGCCACAAACCGGCGGCCATGGGAATCACGATCGACTGCAAGCGTTGTCGTGTGAGGTGCATCGATCCTCCTTCAGTCTCCGCCTGCAGGTATTTTCGTGATTGGACCCGCACAAGTACGGTCGATGATCGCGACGTGCGGCGAGCCGACATGCGTGAGCACGAACTGTCGAGCCCGGCGACGCGCGGTCACGACGTCCCTAGCTGCACAGCGCGCCCGAATGTCGATGAGGTCGACCTCCGCCAAGAATGCCCCCACCGGGAAACGCTCGCGATAATCCGCCACGATGCGCGTGGCTGTATGGGTGTTGCCGTGTTCGAGTGCGGCTCGAGCTCGGGCGAGCAGGTCGTTCTGCACAGCGAGGTCATCGACGATCGTCTTGGGCGTGTCCGGTACGTCGGAAGGCCCCTCGGCTCGGCGCAACGACGGACTCGACGGATGGTTTCGCGCGGCGACCACATCCGTGGGCTCGAACTCCGTCCCAGGCGTCGTCGTGGACACGGCGGGCGCTGCCTGCGATGGCAAAGCCGGGGCCACGTGCTGAGGCTGCATCGCTTTGGACGCGGAGCGTGCTTCGTTCCGACCCACCTCGTCGGCCACCGGCCCGAGCAAGCGCTCGTTCGACGTCGGACCGCTCGCGATCCGGAGTGCGCCGCCAAGGACCACGGCCGTGACCATCGATGTGGCCCACATCGCCAAACCATGACCTGTCGCCGCGAGCTCGAGGGCATTCGCCGGCAAGCTGAGGGCGAGTGCCGCACTCACGCGCCGTTCCGCCTCGCGGTCGGGACGATCGTCGGCGCGTGTCCGTGCGACGACGACCTGCAGGTCGAATCCGTTCTCCGCTCGCACCCGCGCCGCGAAACCGTCGAAGGCCTTCCTCACAGCGCGAAGACGCGCCGACGCGGTGTTGGGATTGATGGCGAGGATCTCCGCGACCTCGCGGGCGGTCAGTTGCTGCAACTCGAACAGCACGAAGATCTCGCGCTGGCGCAAGTCGAGGCCATCGAGAAAGCGCGACATCATGTGGGCCGCGTCGGTGTGTTCGATGTCCGGATCGAGTCCATTCGTCCTCGGCTCGGCCTCGTGGGCCAACGCGAGGCGTCGATGGTGTCGCCACACGCCACGTCGATAGTTCGAAGCGACCCGTCGCACGATGCCAAACAGCCACCCTCGTGGGCTCGTCGCGCGGGCGAGCTCGGCACGGCGGCGATGCACGACGAGGAACACGTCGTGGGTCACATCCTCCAGATCGGCGGGCGGCACTCCAAGGCGTCGCAAGCAGGCCCAGGCGAACCCGAAATGCTGCTGGTAGAAGCTCGGCGTTGGCACGGCCCTCCTCGTGGCAGTGTCCAGCTCGCCTTCGGTTCGTGACGTGATCACGGAAATCGCAGCTCGAGCCCAAGATAACCGCGACCTCCGCCAACCGCCGCCACGAAGAACGGCTCGAGTGTGCCCACTGTGAAACTCGGCCGGGCCAGCGCGACCAACCCCTGCCCGCCAAGCCACAGCGCTACGAGCGAGCTCACCCGCCACACCACGTGCACCTCCGCGAACGCGTCACCGTAGAAACTCCGCGCCCGAGTGACGTCCGATACCCCCGAGCCTTCGCCGACCGCCGACATCACCCCGAGCTCCACACCGCCGCACACTGGGAACTCCCAGTTTCGCAAGGTCGGGACCCCGCAACCGCGAACCACCCCCATGGTCGCCCGCACCTGCATTCGAACATCCTCGAGCTCAGGATGCGAGATCGGCTGGGCGAACACATGCATCGCGCCGAGCTCGACGCGCGCGTGGGGGAGCACGACGCCCGCCACGAATGCGAGGCCCGCATCGACACGCGGGACCGATGCGACCCCTGCAAACCCCGAGAGCCGCAACGACCCCGAGGGCTTCCACGAACGCGGTGAGCGAGGACTCGCCGGTGTCGCAGCGCTCGGCGTTGCGATCGGTGCGTGAGGCATCGTCGGCTCGGTTCGTATGGGATCGGCTTCGATCGGTTCGGGCGGGGGCACGACACTTGCGACCGCAGGCACGCGCGGTGAGATCAACGACTCCGACACCGCGATGGGGTCGACCATCGTGGCGACGATCAAGGCCGTCGCGAACGCGAGCTCTTCGCATCGCGGACCCGGGATCGAGCGAGTATTCCGTCCCGATGGGCTGACGAGTTCGAGCTCGAGGACGTAGCGATCCGGCTCACCCTCGATGCGCGCCTCCACGCTCAGCGGCTCGGTCAGCTGTGCCACTTCGGAGCCGAGCAAGCGCTCGAGCTCATCGCGCACGGCGTCCGCCGTGGGGCACTGCGGTGGAGCTTCCCATTGCAACGCGACCGCCTCGACCGGCACGAGTCCAAGCGTCGCGCGCAAGCACGGACCGAGTGCTCCGGGGACCATGCCCGGCTCACCCTCGCCGTTGAACTGCCCGAGGTCAAGGCATCGATCGCGCTTGGAACCGTGCTCACGAGGAGCCGTCGACGTTCGACCTAATGGACGCGCCCTACGCTATCCTATCGAACGACGCGCTATACTGTCGGCCTGCGACTGCTGCTCCATCGCTCGGGCTCGATTTTTTCGATCGCCGTCACTCTCGGCGGCTGTATCTGGCTGCTCGATCTCGAAGAGCCTGCCGCCGATGACAATGCGGCAGGTACCTCTGCGGGGAGTGGCGACGACGCGGCCAAGCACGATGATTCCACGACGGGTGGCGCAACACCGGAAACGTCCAGCTCCACATCGGGAACGCCGGGCGCCACCTCGGTCCCCGATGACGCCACCTCGAGTATGCCGAATCTCTCGTCGGATATTTCGGACGCCACCACCATCACCTACGACACCACCGGGCGAACCGAAGAAACCACCTTCAGCGGGTTCATCACATCGACCGAGATCACTGGTGGTTCTTCGGACGATGTCACCATCGTCCCCGGCGTCCTGGACCTGGTAACGCTCGTGTGCACGGACGACTTCGCATGGGCCAATGACGATCCCGTGGCTGTTCCATGCCCTACCGCCGATGGGGATTTTCGCGGTCTCATCGCCCTCGCAACCCGCACAAGAACCTTTCCGATGGATGGCGTCACGTACACGAGCGGCGCATTCGTGACCCGCCCCCCGCTCCTCGGTGGATCGATCACAGGGTTCAGTCTGCCAGGAGCCATCGTGCTTCATGGTGACGACGTGTTCCGTGCCCGGATCGGTTGCGTGGACGGTTTCCCGGAATGCGACGCCGAAGTCAGAGTGATCGCTCGGTTGGATGGGGAGCCTGAAATCGCCATGGGAAGTTGGACCGTGCGTGCCGGCGAGCCAAGCCAGGCCATCGAACTCAGGCTCGCTTTCGGGGTCAGCCCGATCGAACTCGAACTCGACGCCGTCGGGAATGCGAACCCCGAGGTCGACCTCGTGCTGTGGGCGGAGCCCACGATCGAGTCACCTAGCGATTGACCTCCGAGCATCCATTTTTCGGACTTCACCGCTCACGCGATCGATTCATTGTGTCGGATAGGGGGATGGCTGGACCTGCGGGTTCGATGAGCTGATGCGCACCGAGCTCGCGAATACTTGGTCAGACTCATCACATCTATCGCACCGGCCTCGGCGGTGCGCGGAATCAGGGTTGACGTGCCGTAACAACATCTGGACCGGCCAGCCGTAGGCGATCGCGAATCGCAGCTGGTGGGATCGCGGCCTAGTACTCGGTGCCGGAAGTTCGTGGCCGGTTAGGCGCGGAGCTGCGCCGCGAGGGCAAGGCGCGAGACCGAGTCGTATCGGGAATACGGTGAGCGTC